>Ga0335077_10001080_pt1 | contig 31898 bp, 27 predicted proteins | sample Lox_Sample_31_FD_207151 | JGI IMG/M metagenome (GOLD analysis project Ga0335077, IMG submission 207151) | Soil microbial communities from Loxahatchee National Wildlife Refuge, Florida, United States - Lox_Sample_3.1 | ecosystem: Environmental > Terrestrial > Soil > Wetlands | place: USA... | reverse complement strand
CCCAGTTGTTGCTGGAATAGGACCAGTTGGTGCTGGAAGCGGACAGGTTGGTGTAGGACAAGTGGTTTGCGGGATTGTTGGAATACCAATAGTTATTGGTCAGATTCAATTGTTGCGCCAGCAACTCAACCCAAACCCGGCCATTGGAACGACGCAGGCCGTAGTAATTTGTCGTGTATGGATAGGTTTGTCCGTTGGTGGTTGTGGTGGAAACTCCGTCTCCAAAAATGTAGAGCGAGCTGAATGCGGCTTGCGCCTGAGAAACGACAAGTCCGAACAACAACACAACTAACGTGACTTGGATGCGACTCTTCACGAATTCTCAAATTTACTGCCGTCCCGACCAAAGTAAAGACGGCTTTTCCGCAAGTAATGAATACGGTGGAACTCGCGGATTCTTTCGCGGGAAATAAAGGAAATTTGCTGGCGTGGCGCAAAAGCGGCAGATAACCTGCTGATTCAAGTGCGCACCCATGCGTTCCTACGGTGTCCGTTCAGTCATCGAACCTGTAAATGGCCAAAATGAACCGACGCATTGCATCCAGCCTGCTGGCGATAATCTTTTATGGCATCTCAGTCTGGAACGTTGCGGCGAACGGTTTTGGACTGGCGAGCCAGGACGCCTTTGCGACGGCGCGTGGCGAAGCATTTGTGGCTACCGCGGATGATGCGTCCGCGATTTACTATAATCCGGCCGGCATTACCCAGCTTGAAGGCAACAACATTCGCGGCGGGCTATACAGCATTTATCTCGATCCGACTTTTCAGCCACCAAACGGGGCGCCGAATGCAGGGCATACCTACAACATCGGGAAGCATTATAATTTCATTCCACAGGTTTTTCTCACGCACTCGTTTGAGAATTCTCCGGTCAGCATGGGGTTGGGTGTTTATGCACCCTACGGTGGAAACATGGATTGGCCGCAGAACACGGGTTTTCGTGCAGTTGCCTTGGAAAGTTCACTCAAGTATCTCAGGATAAATCCTGTGATTGCATTTAAGCTGGCGCCCAATCTTTCCATTGCTGGCGGCGTGATGGTGGATTATGGCAACATTGATTTGGAATCAGGACTTCGTCCCTTTGTGCAGCCTCCTAATTTCTATCGTTTCGAAGGTGATGGCTGGGCTGTGGGATACAATTTAGGCGCACTCTGGCAACCAATCGATCAAATTTCAATCGGCGCAACCTTCCGTAGCGCGACGACGATTACCATGGATGGCCACACCGAATTTGAGCAATATTCAGCAGGGGTACCTTACACAAGACTGCCTGCATCTGCGGATTTCACATTTCCGTTAACGGCAGTCGTGGGTATTTCCTATCGGCCCACGCCCAAATGGAATTTGGAATTCGACGCCAACTATACGGACTGGGGCAGTTTCGATAAGACCACCATCTACCAACGAGGTCAGCCTCCGCCAGGCGGTACACAGAACCCAGAGTTGACCTTCGACTGGCAACCGAGCTGGATGTATGAGTTCGGCGTAACGCGGTATTTTGACAGCGGCTGGCATATCAGCGCCGGATATGTTTATAACGAGAACTCAGTGCCGAATGACTATTACACGCCGGCAGCGGCGGATTTGGACCGGCATTTTTTAAGTGCCGGCCTCGGATACAATGGCAAACGATTCGATTTCGACGTTGCCTATCAATTTGGCTATGGTCCGGCGCACACGGTCACCGGCAGTACGCCATCATCACTAGCTGGGGTAAATTCCGGCCAGACAGCCGACGGCACGTACAAATTCATCAGCCAGGCCGTGCTGGTGACGTTGGGGATGCATTTTTAAAGGCAGAGCGGCGCGCTGAGCCGTGGTAGGGTCATCGCGCTGCGATGACCGGACGCCGCAGCGCGGCGTCCCTACCGGCAACGCCCTTACTTCGCGATCAGATTAAACTTCCGAAGCATTTCGATGAGGGTGGCGTTGAATTCGACCGGCCGTTCCAGCATGAGCCAGTGGCCCACGCCGTCCATGACGCGATAATCGGTTTGGGGCGAGAGCGAGCGGATGTAATCTTCGCCGCCGGTGTCCCACATCGCGCCTTTGGCGTTGATGACGAGCAGGGGCACGTTCGCCTCTTTCAGGTCCCAGTCCGGCTGGCCCGGGCTGAACATTCCCTCCATCGCGCGGTGCATGACGCGCTGTGGGGTGGCGAGCAGTTCGGACAAAATCCGGTCGCGCAGGGCTTCAGTGCCGGGCGCGGGAAACATCGCGCCGAAAAACTGCCGGGTGTGCTCGCGGTATTCCGGCGTGCGAAACCGCGCGATGAATTCCTCGGCCTGGCCGGGCGTCACCCGGGGCCGGCGCAGGAATCCGTCCACCACCACCAGGGCGGCGGCTTTTTCCGGCGCCTGTTCATAGACGCGGTAGATGACCGGCCCGCCCATGCTGTGGCCGATGAGCGTGGCCTTGTCCACCCGGGCGTCGCACATGACCGCCACGACGGCGCCGGCGAAATAATCCATGTTGTACACCGTGTACCGTTTGCCGCTTTGACCGTGGCCGGGCAGATCAATGAGCACCAGCCTCGCCTTGTCCGCCAGCGCCGGCACCTGCTCGCGCCAGAAACCCAGATTGCCCGCCCAGCAATGGACGAAAACAAGGGTGTGCTTTCCTTCACCCACGGTGACATAATGAATTTTATCCGCGCCGAAGAGGACGGAATGCGATTTGCCGTTGGCCAGTGATCTGGTTTTCAAGGTTTTCAATGCAGCGGCGCCGCCGGCGTAGGCAGGCCGCCCGGCAACGTCAAGTGCAAGATCGCTTGTTCTTATCATAACCCGCAAATTTCGCCAAGGCCGGCGCGACAAGGGTTTGTGCCTTCGCTCCCGACCCTCAGTTCAACTACTTGTTTTCGCACATGTTCCAAAAAATCATCCTAATTTTCATCAGGACGCCTGTCCTGCAATGAGACAAACGTTCCTGTTTGCCGGTTGCAATTGCATGGCGCCGGCAACCGGCATCGGCTGAACAAAGCAATGACGATGCCAGTTGCCGGCGTCAAGAATGCAATATAAGACCTCGGCAAAACGCGCCATATCGCTAATTAAAACGCCGGGCACCGTCTCGGCGTGATGGAAAATCAATATCGTCATGCCGAAGCGGTGCCCGACGTTCCACTTTGGCAGAGGTTTCAATATGCGTTTGGACGTTTACTACCACCAACTTCCCGGAAATAAGATTCGACGGGTTCTGGTCCCGAGAGGGACATTGAAAATCAGCCTGGCACACCGTGCCGGGTTCATGTCCCCAATCAAAATCCGTCCTGAAGGGACGCGGGAAACTTGGTGCTTTCCGCCGTCCCTCCGCAACGCAATTGATTTTTCATATTCACCGGAGACAATGTCCCCGGCTAATTTCCAACGCCATGCCGCGGCTTTTGACGAACCTCTTCACACCGGTTGTCATGATTTTTATAAGTGACTTTCCCAGCACGAGAGATAAATTTTTCTCATGCCCCACAGCCTCAGACTGAAGGACCAACCCGTCAGCGAACGGCCGCGCGAACGGCTGGCCGAGCACGGTGCGGACGTCTTGAGCCACGCGGAATTGATTGCCATTTTGCTGCGCACCGGCTTGAAGGGGGTGAACGCCGTCGAAATCGGGAAGCAACTGGTGCAAAAATACGGCACGCTGCAATCACTGGCCCGGGCCTCCGTTGCCGATCTGCAAAACGTCAAAGGCATCGGGCGGGACAAGGCGGTGACGCTCGTGGCGGCGTTCGCGCTGGCGCGGAAGATGGCGGGCGAACTCCAGTATGAATCCCCTGTGCTCGATAATCCCGAAAATGTCGTGCGGTTGCTGCGCGAGAAAAACCTGGTGAAGAGCGTGGAGACGCTGCAGGTGCTGTTACTGAACACCCGGCGGCGGCTGATTCGGGTGGAGGAAATCACCGACGGCACACTCGACACGCTGCTGGTCCATCCGCGCGAGGTGTTCAAGGCGGCCATCGCTGCCAATGCCGCTGCCGTGGTGCTGGCACACAATCATCCCAGCGGCGACCCGACGCCGAGCGAGGCGGACATCAAGGTAACGCGCGATTTAATCCGCGCCGGTCAGCTTTTGAAGATTGAGGTGCTCGACCACGTCATCATCGGCCGCCCCACGCCGGAACGGCCCAGGGATTACGCATCGTTGCGCGAGTTGGGGTATTTTCTGTAGCACTTGATAATGCCGAGCACGTGGGGCGATTCTTCAAAACATTGAGGAATCGCCCCTTTTCATTTTTCAACTCGGCATTATCAGAGGGCAATAATTCGAGTTAAGTGCGCCGTGGGGAGAGACGCTGGTGATCCCACCCCTAATTTGGAGCCCCAAATTCACGGGCTCATTTTTCTTTCGCTGACTCCAGATATTCAATAAGGCTCTTCATGCTCTGTAGGTAATTCGTGAGCGCCTTCCGGCCGGCTGCGGTAATTCTGTAGGTTGTTTTTGGCCGCAAAGCTACGAACGCTTTTTTACTGGTGATGTAGGCGCACTCCTCAAGTTTGCCCAAGTGTAGATTCAAGCTGCCATCGACAGTATCGAGCCGCTTCTTCAAGGTCGTGAAATCGAGAGGGCCATCCACCTGCAACGCCGTCATGATGCCCAGCCGAATGGGACCATGCACAGCGGTGTCGAGGCCGTTGAAATCAATGGGATTCATTTTGGCGTTCGATTTGTCGGATTTGCCAGAGTTGAATGATGGCACAGGACACACCAATCCCGATAAACATAATTCCCAGAGGAATCCCGTCTATTTTACCTTTGCCAGGAAGCAGTGCTTCAAAAAGACCGTAGGCCAAAATCGGAATTGCAACTCCCAGGAGCAGCCAAAGTTTGGAAATTATCGCTAGCACGAGATACGTAGAACCCGCGAGAATGCAAACTCCCGACCAGAATGCTCCAATATTGATTTGGAAATGCCTGGCCCAAAGAAAATAAAGCAAAAATTCCAACAAAAGCGCCAGGCCGACCCATTTACCATGAGCGTCAATCCCCCAGTATCGTTTGTACTCCCGAATCAGGCTCTGCGGGCGACCATCGTTGGCCGTCATTTTTCGGATACTGACAATCATTACGCCCAGCATGGCGGTGGCTACTAAAATCCCCGTCCATTGAGCCAACACCAAACCAAAATACTTTGCAGTATTGTTGACCGGCAAGAACGATGAAGCGATTAGCATCGTTCCTGGAAGACACCACCACAGGTTTAACCAGTTGTCACGTTTCATCCAATGAACCCATTCCCGCCCCATGGAAGAAGCCAACCCCATGGCCTGTTGCATCGTCTCCACATCGTTTTTGACTCGATCAAGTTCTTGTTTCATAGATTTGCTTTTTGCTTTGTTTGTTTAACAACTTAAATAATTTAAGCTATCAACGGTGTTTTGTCAAATGTTTTTTAGCCTTATTTGGACGATGCTGGGCACTGAACCTCAACCAAAAAGAAAGGAATGACACGTATGAATGCTCGTTTTAATCCCCAGGCTGAAGACTTGCAGCGTTTGCAGGCCGGCCCCATCGGCCCCCATCTACAAAGTTTTGCGGCTTTGGTGTCGCAACAGGGTTATTGCAACGTGAACGGCTGGCTTAAAATTCGGCTGGTGGCCAAATTGAGCCGGTGGCTTCACCAGCGGCGGATTCCACTCAACGAATTGAATGAAACCCGGATCGCCGCGTTTCTCAATGCTCGCTGGAAGCGTCTGACACGTCACAGTGGAGATCAGATATGGGCAATCTGGCAGGGCGGGTCGGGCTCAAGCGGCCAAGTCTTTACAAGATTCTGTCTAAAAATGGCAATCCGACTCTGGAAACGTTGCAGGAAATTTTGAAGCCCTTGGGCTTGCGCGTCTCCGTCGCACTGAATGAAGCAGCTTGAAGAAGTCTGCGGAATCATTCGCACAATTTGCGAGTGAGATTGCGCAAAATGCTTTATTTTCCAATCTGCCCGCGGGTGACGCCGAGTTGGTTGAACAATTTCAATTCGCGCCAGAGTTGGGTGCCGGTGATTTCGCCGCGCAACAGCCGGCGGTATTGGGCAATGGTCCGCGTCACCTGCTCCGGTGTTTCATTGAGGAATTCCACGCGGAAATGCCGCACGCCCAGTTCAGCCATCCGTGACACGTATTCCGCGCCGGTCTGCGCCAGCGCGTTGAAGACGGTGTTGCGGCAGCCGACGTCGGCCTTCACCGGATGCTCCGCGCCCACGCGGTCGCGCAGTTTCACGTCATGCCGGTCGCACGGGCGGCCGCAGTTCCGGAAATCCGTGCCGCTGGACAGAAACGCGCAGAACACGCAGTGCTCCATGTGAAACATCGGCATGTGCTGGTGGATGGTCACTTCGAACCATTCGGGCGACGCGGCTGACAACAGCGCTTCGAGTTGCTGGAAATTCAAATCGTAGCTCGCCGTCACGCGTTCCAACCCGAACCGGTTTTTGAAATAATCCGCCGCCAGCCGATTGGCCACGTTCAACGAGAAATCGCCGATGCGCCGGTCTTGGGCGAAGAACTTCAGGTGATCGTAATTGCGGACGAGGTAGCCGTCGGCATTGCCGGAGCGCACCTGTTCCAGTGTCCATTCCTCACCCATTTTGTAGATGCGCGGAGGGGCGACGAAAATGGTCGAAGGTCGAGAGCCGAGGGTCGAGGCACTGTCAGCATTTTGCTCTCGTCCCTGGACTCTCGACCCTCGACATAGCTGAACGGCCTCACGGTATTTTTTGGGGTTCTCAAATTCGCAATAGACCGTGGTCACGCCGCATTGGAGCGCGGCTTCGAGTTGCGGCAGGTTGCGAACCAAAACAATGAGCGTAGCACCCGCGTCTCGCGGGTTCTTCTCAGCGTCCCGCTGAAAAGCAGAGTTGCTTGAAGCAATCGGCGAGACCCGGGATGCCCCAGGCGGGACGCCTGTGCTGCCTGAATTTAGCTGCCACCGTTTGGGCTGTGTCCGCAGTTTCTCCAATTCCGCCGCGGCCTCGCGCCGCAGGCGGTTCAACTCGCTTACCGGCAACAATACCTCGCCGCGGAGGGAATTTTTCAACACTCCCAGTTTGAATGGCGTGCCGCCGAGCCGGCCAAGCTGGGCGCGCAATCTGGCTTCCGTCAGCGGTTGTTTTTCCGCCCTTGCCAGCGGCATGGTGGATTCCAGCTTCGCGATGTTTCCCGTTTCGTCCCGGGCGATGAGGGTGAGTGGTTTACCCAGCGCGCCATGAACTTCCATTTCAATGGGCCGTTGAAACTTTGGCGAATCGCCTTCAAAAGTCTGGCGCAGACGGCGGTTCAATTCGGGATCATCGGTTTTCCACAGCTTGTCGCCAACGTGGATGCGCGAAAAATCAATGTCACCATGGCCGAAACGCAGCTCGATCTGGCAAGGATCGCTATCCATAACGGGCCGCTTTCTCGGCGCGGTCGGGACACCGCGCCCTACCTTTCGGATTTCATAAACCCGTCCACCTTCCTCTTTTTCCTCCGGTTTGCCGGCGTCGAACACCACACCGTCGCCGGGTTTCAACGGACCTTCGAGTTTTACTACAACGGCATCGTGCACGACTTTCTCTACTTCGCCGAGAAATACGCCGCGTTTTTTCCCGAAGCGGGCGTGGACGAGTTGCTGGTTGTTGGTGCCGCCGAACCAGCCGGTGTAGAGACCGCGCGAAAAGGCCATTTCCATCTCGTATTTACGATTTACGATCTGCGATTGACGAGCCAACTGGTTGGACGCGCGTAAATCGTCATTCGTAAATCGCAAATCATCTAGGGCTTGCCGGTAAATGCGCGTGATGTTCGCCACGTATTCGGGTGACTTGAGCCGGCCTTCGATTTTTAACGAGGCGACACCGGCCCGGAGCAATTCCGGCAAGATTTCCAGCCCGGCCAGATCCTGCGGACTCAGCAGATACTTCCGGTCGCCGAGCAAAACGAGTTTGCCGTCGGAAATCAGTTCGTAAGGCATCCGGCAGGCCTGGGCGCATTCGCCGCGATTGGCCGAGCGTCCGCCAAGGGCTTCGCTGGTCAGGCATTGGCCGGAATAGGCGACGCAGAGAGCGCCATGGACGAAAACTTCCAATGATAGAGTCGAGGGTCGAGAGTCGAGAGTCGAGGGCAAAACATTCGTCGTTTCCGGCGCTCGGCGCTCGACACTCGACTCTCGACCAAGCTTTTCAATTTCTTTGAGGGAACATTCGCGGGCGAGCACGACGAGATTGCAGCCGAGTTCGCGGGCAAATTCCATGCCGGCGGCGCTGGTGATGGTCATCTGCGTCGAGGCGTGAATCGGCAAATCAGGCGAAAGCCGGCGGATGAGCCGGCAAATGCCCACGTCCTGCACGATGACGGCATCCACGCCGGCGGCAACCATAACGCGCAGATATTTTTCAGCATCGGCGAGCTCGTTTTCAAAAACGAGGGTGTTGAGGGTCACGTAACCGCGCACACCGCGGCAGTGGAGAAATTCCACCAACTTTGGCAAATCGGCTTCGGTGAAGTTCTGCGCCCGCATCCGGGCATTGAACTTTTCGAGGCCGAAATAAATCGCGTCCGCGCCGTTCTCAACGGCGGCACGGGCGCAATCCCAATCGCCGGCCGGCGCGAGCAGCTCCGGCAATCGCGGATTGCGGATTGCCGATTGCGGAGCTGATTCAAGTTGAACGTCACCGGTCATTATGCTTTGAATCTAGCAGCGACGGGCTGTGGCACAAAGCCTCTTCGCGAAGGGCGGTATTTTGAACTTGGAAATAGGGCTGAATACGCCACTTTTATTTCGTGATTCATCCAACCGCCATTATTCATTCCAAGGCGAAACTGGATTCAACGATCCAGGTCGGGCCGTACACTGTGATTGATGAGGGGGTCGAGCTGGGCGCGGATTGCGTCGTGGGACCGCACGTTTATCTCGCGGGGCTGACGACGATTGGCGCGGGCAATCATTTCCACGCGGGCTGCGTCATCGGCGATGCGCCGCAGGATTTGAAATACAAGGGCGAGCCGACGCGGTTGCGCATTGGCGACTACAACGTCTTCCGCGAACATTTCACGGTACATCGCTCGACGAAATTGGACGCCGAAACCGTCATCGGTTCGCACAATTTTTTTATGGCCAATTCCCACGTGGCGCACAATTGTGTGGTGGGCGATCACGTGATTCTGGCCAATGGCGCGTTGCTGGGCGGACACGCCGAGGTGCAGGAGCGCGCGTTTATTTCCGGCAACTGCCTGGTGCATCAATTTACGCGCGTTGGCACGCTGGCGCTGATGCAGGGCGGGTCGGCCATCAGCAAGGATTTGCCGCCGTTTACGGTGGCGTCCGGCATAAATGGAATTTGCGGGTTGAACAGCGTGGGATTGCGCCGCGCAGGATTCACGGCGGAACAACGATTGGAATTGAAGAAACTTTATCATTTGTTGTTTCGCGGCGGGAAAAATCTGCGCGCGGCGCTGGCCGAGTTGCAAAAAAAATTCACCAGTCCAACGGCGAAAATCCTGTTGGATTTCGTGGCGGATGCCAAACGCGGCGTGTGCGCGGATTCGGGCGATAACCGCGGTATTTTATGAGCGCTGATAAAAAAATTGCATGGCCGCGGATTGCGCTACAAATTGCCTGCTGAACGCAACGGGCGATGGATTGTCATAGTTTTAAGAGCGACACACCATGTATCGAATCATCGGAACAGACGGCAAATCATACGGCCCCATCACGGTCGAGCAACTCAAACAATGGATCCGCGAAGGCCGCGCCAACGCGCAGACCCAGGCCCTGGCGGAGGGCGCGACCGAATGGAAGCCGCTCGGCGCGCTGCCGGAATTCGTGAGCCATTTTGCGCCGCCAGTTCCGCCGGTGATCGGGCCGCCCGGCTCCGGTCCGATGGCTGCGGGGCAGCGCCCCAGGACAAATCCGTTTGCGATGGCGGGAATGATTTTCGGCATTTTATCCTTTGCTTGCTGTTTCAAGCTTGGGTTTGGCGTGCTGGGTTTGATTTTTTCGCTGATCGGCCTCTCGCAAATCAATCGTCATCCCGAAAGTTATGAAGGCCGTGACTTGGCCATCGCGGGGCTGGCGCTTTCGATTGCGGGTCTGCTGCTATTTGTCGGGCTGATGATCCTCGTCCTGGCCACAGGCCATTTGGGCAATTTCTACTGCAACTGGGGAGTCAGACATTATTAACCCAACCATGCCCGCCGAATCGCAAGCGATACCGCCGAAAATCAGGACCGCGCCTTCGTTGACGTGGTTTGCGGTTGCGGTGTGCAGCATGGCGATGATTGGCACGGGCGCGGTGTTGTATTTCTTTAATCCGAGCTCGCACGGATTTTACCCCGTCTGCGAATTTCATGAACTGACCGGGCTGAATTGTCCGGGTTGTGGCGGAACGCGCGCCGCCTATCAATTGCTGCACCAGCATGTCCTGCGGGCACTGCACGACAATGCGCTGTTTGTCCTGTCGCTGGTGGCGCTGGCGGGGCGCGGCGCCTGGTTCACAGCGCGAAAAATCCGCAACCGGCCGGTTCCGGCGTTTTTGCCGCCGAAAGTGTTGTGGGCGTTTCTGGTCATCGCCATCGTGTTCACCGTGCTGCGAAATCTGCCGGTATTTTCGTTTCTTTCGCCGTAAGGCCAGGAGCGCGGACAGCTCGCGCGGACAAGCTGTCCGCGCTCCGATTTTTCGCTTTTGTGGGCGCGCGCGTTCGTGTTCAATCCCAGCATGAGTCTGACACACCCATTAACCACCACGACCTTTGACCTGCCCGGTTATCGCGTGACCAAATCGTTCGGAGTGGTGCGCGGCATTATCGTGCGGTCACGGTCGGTCATCGGCAACATCGGCGCGAGCATCCAAAGCATTTTTGGCGGGAACATTTCGCTCTACACCAATCTTTGCGAACGCGCGCGCGAAGACACCTTCAATCTGATGCTCACGCACGCCGGTGAACTTGGCGCCAACGCGGTCATCGGTGTGCGTTACGACGCGACGGAAATCGCGCCAGGCATCACCGAAGTGTTGTGCTACGGCACGGCGGTTTATGTGGAGGCGGCGTAAAAAATTTATGATTTACGATTTCATCGTGAATCTGAAAACGCTGCGCCAATTGTCAATCGTCAATCATCAATTATAAATTGACACATGGCTGGACACAGCAAATGGGCGAAGGTCAAGCATTTCAAGGGCGCCATTGACGCCAAACGCGGGAAGATTTTTTCCAAATTGGGCCGGGAAATTACCATCGCCGCCAAAATCGGGGGCGGCGACCCGGACATGAACCCGCGCTTGCGCATGGTGTTGCTCAAGGGTCGTACGGCGAACATGCCGAAGGACAACATTGAGCGCGCCATCAAAAAGGGCACCGGCGGCGGAGAAGGCGCAAATTTCGAGGATTTGACCTACGAAATTTACGGGCCGCATGGCGTGGCGCTGCTGGTGGAAGTGAGCACGGACAACCGCAATCGCACGGCCTCGGACATTCGCAGCATCGTTACGAAAAACGGCGGCAGCATTGCCACGCCGGGTTCGGTCAGCCGCCTGTTTCATCGCAAGGGGCAGATCATTATTTCGCGCGAGGCGGCGGATGAGGACCAGTTGATGGAACTGGCGTTGGAAGCCGGCGCGGAGGATTTCAAGACGGACGAAAACGGCTACGAAATTCTGACCGAGCCGGCAAACTTTGAAACTGTTCACAAGCAAATTGAAGCCAAAGGCATCAAATACGAAGCGGCGGAAATCACGTCATTACCCACCATCCTGGTGTCGCTGGCCGACGAGGCCGGAGTCGCCGCCGTCAACAAATTAATCGAGGCGCTGGAGGAGCACGACGACGTGAAGGAAGTCTTTTCCAACGCCGATTTCCCCAACGAAGCGGTGAAGGCATGAACCCGCGCGCGGCCTGAAGTATGAAGGCGTTAAGCGCCGATTCCGTTCTCGCGCGACTGCTGGGCAAACTGACGGCAGTGGTGATTCGTTATCCCCGGTGGTTCATTTATCCTCAGGTGGCGCTGTTCGCGGTGTGCATCCTTTACACCATCGGCTACCTGAAAACGGACATGAATCGGGACAACCTGGTGGGTCCCCATCATAAAACCCAGGAAAATTATTTTCGCCTGCAAAAGGAATTCCCCCAGCAGGGTAACGATCTGGTGGTGGTCGTGGAGAGTGGAGACATTGAGAAAAACCGGCAATTCGTCGAGCGCATTGCCGCGAAAATGCGGGCTGAAACCAACCTGTTCGCTGATGTCTTTTACCAGCAGAGTTTGTCGGTCATGGGAGCAAAGGCATTGCTGTTCGCGTCCACGAACGATTTGATCGGACTGAAAGAGGAGCTGGACGATGCGCTGCCGTTCATCCGCCAGTTTACGCCGACGACGAACTTGATTTCATTTTTTGAGCAGGTCAACACAGCCTTCCGCACGGCGCCGCGTGAAACAAACGCTCAAACCGAATCTTTGGTTCAGGCCATCCCGGCATTAACGACCATCGTAAAACAGGCCGCCGACAGTCTGGAGTTGGGCGGCACGCCGCCCGCTCCCAGCGTGGCTTCGCTTTTCACTGCCGGCAGCGAAACGAACACCTACATCACCTACAACCACGGGCAGTATTTTCTGGTGCGGGCGCGGGCGCCCACCGACAAGCTCAACATTCAGGCGATTGAACGTCTGCGCCAGCTCATCAAGCAAACCCAGGATGAAGTGCCCGGCCTCAATGTCGGATTAATCGGCGAGCCGGTGCTGGACTACGACGAAATGATGCAGTCGAAGAAGGACATTACTTTGGCGAGTATCGTCTCACTGGTTCTCTGCGCGTTGATCTTCATCTACGGGTACAACGAAACGGGACGCCCCATCAAAGCAAACATCTGCCTGGTGATCGGGCTGGCTTACACCCTGGCGTTCGCGACGCTGACCATCGGGCATTTGAACATTCTAACGGTCACGTTTGTGCCGATGCTCATCGGCCTGGCGATTGATTTTGGCGTCCATCTGATCACGCGTTATGAGGAGGAATTGCGTCATGGGAAAACGGATGAAGCCGCGATGGTGAAGGCGATGGTTTTCACCGGCCAGGGAATTTTTACCGGCGCGTTGACCACGGCGGGTGCGTTCCTGGCGATGGCCTTCACCCACTTCCGGGGCATCCAGGAAATGGGTATCATTTGCGGCGGCGGCTTGTTGCTTTGCTTCGTACCAATGATGACAATGCTGCCGGCGCTGCTGTTGCGCGGGCGGCAAAACGTCATGGATCACCAGACGACCAGCGAGGATGAAGCCCGGGCGCGCATTGAAAACATCTGGTTGCAGCGTCCGGCGGTCGTGATCACGGTTACGGCTGTTCTGTGCGCGGTGGCGCTGGTGCTGGCCCGCAAGGTCTATTTTGACTACAACCTGCAGAAACTGCAAAGCATCGGACTGCCATCGGTGGTATTTGAGCAAAAGCTGTTCGCCGCGGCGGACCAATCCCTGCTGTACGGCGCAGTTGTTGCTGATTCGCTGACCAATGCAATTGATTGGGAGGAAAAAATCAGGCGGTTGCCAACCGTCGCCCAGGTTGAACCACCGGTCAGTCTGCTCGAAGATTTTCTCAACTCAAGCAACTCGGAAAAACTGCGCTTGATCGGTGAGATCAAGCAGGAATTGGCGCCGCTGAAATTCGGCGTGCCGGACTCGAGACCGGTGGACATTAACAGATTCAGCGCAACGCTGTATTCACTGTACGGCTATCTGGGCGCGGCGCTGGACGAAGTTGGCAACAGTGATCCGGGATTGACGAAACAATTCATCTCCCTGCGCCAGGCGATTGAAGACTTGCGCAAGGCGATGTTGCAAGGCAACGCCCAGGCCCTCGCGGAACACGCAAACAAGTTGGCGCAATTTCAACAAGCGCTGTTTGCCGACATGCGCACAACGTTTCAGTTGCTGCAACATCAAGATGACCGCGCGCCCTTGCACGTGGATGATCTGCCCCCGGCTTTCCGCGACCAATTTGTGGGAGTGACCGGAAAGTTTCTGCTGCAGGTGTTTCCCAATATTGATGTGTGGCAGCGCGATAATCAGGAAAAATTCATAGCGGATTTGCAGACGGTGGATCCCAATGTCACCGGGACACCGGTGCAACTTTATGAATTTGAGGAACTCCTCAAGGACAGTTACCTTCAGGCGGCTTGGTATTCCCTGGCGGCCATTGCGCTTTTGGTCTTATTCCACTTCCGAAGCATTGGTTCGGTGGTCCTGGCGTTGCTGCCGGTCGGCATCGGCACGCTTTGGCTCGTGGGAGTGATGGGATGGCTCGGCCTCCCATTCAATCCCGCGAACATCATGACTCTGCCTTTGGTCGTCGGCATCGGAGTCACCAATGGCATCCATGTCTTGAATCGTTTCGCCGAAGAGCGCACCCCGAGCATCCTTGCCCGCAGCACAGGCAAAGCCGTGCTGGTGTCCGGCTTGACGGCGATTGCCGGTTTCGGCAGTTTGATTCTTGCTAAAGACCGTGGCATTCACAGCCTCGGTTGCATAATGTCCATAGGGATCGCGACGTGCATGGTTGCGGGCTTAACTTTTTTGCCGGCGCTGCTGAATTTGCTGGGCCGCCGGCGTCCATTGATAAAAGCAAATCAACCCAGTGCCGACAATTCGTCGCCGACACTGGGTCAGGAGGAACCGAGGTCAAAAACCTCAAGTGGAAAGCAAACGTAAAACAATTCGGCGAAATGTCAACCTCAATGTTAAAAATAGCTTTGAAAAGGTGAAAATCGTGTTAATCAGACTTCCGATAACGATAATGTAGCTAAAATTTCATGCTGATTGGCCATAAAAAATTCAAATTCTGCCTGCGAATTTGCTCGTGGTTGATGATGGTAAAACTTTCTTTTGCTGTTTTTGGCTCGGATGGTTTTGTCGCCGGGCCGCTTTTCGGTCAATTTTCGCTGACGCTGGACTCAGGGCATCGCACCGAAGCCGTTGGTCCATTTTTCTACAGTCAGGAAATAGATTCGGGAAAAACTTGGGCCATTCCACCGTTGTTTTCACACGATTCCGATCCGGCCGTTGAAATGAAGGAATACAACGTGCTTTATCCGGTGCTGACTTGCGAACGGTTCGGAACAGAATATCGCTGGCAGCTTGGCCAACTGCTCAGTTTTTCCGGCGGCGAAGATCCACGGGGATTTTCCGAAAAACGTTTTACACTTTTCCCGCTCTACTTCCAGCAACGTTCGTCGAACGCAAGTGAAAATTACACTGCCCTGGTGCCCTTCTATGGCCATCTTAAAAACCGGTTGTTTCGCGACGGAATTTTCTTTGTGATGTTTCCGATTTACAGCGAGACCCGCAAAAGAGACGTAATTACGGAAAACTATTTGTATCCCTTTTTCGACGTGAGCCGGGGCAACGGGATGCACGGCTGGCAATTCTGGCCGCTGGTTGGTGCCAAACACAAGGTCGTGACCACACAAACCAACGGTTTTGGAGAAGTTGAAACCGTTGCCGGTTACGACAAATTTTTCGCGCTCTGGCCGATTCACTTTTATCAAAACACCGGCATCGGCACCGGCGACCCGGCCAAATTCCGCGCTGACCTGCCATTTTATGCGGTCTTACGTTCGCCCAAACGCGATTCGACCTCCGTGCTTTGGCCGTTTTTTACCTGGGTTGACGACCGGGAGGAAAAATACCACGAATGGGAAGGACCATATCCGCTGGTGGTCGTTGCGCGCGGTGCAGGTAAAACCACCACGCGCGTCTGGCCGCTGTTCAGCCGGGCGCACAATGACACGCTGGAAAGCGACTACTACCTCTGGCCGCTTTACCGATATGACTGGCTCCACTCCGGGGCGCTGGATTACCGGCGCACGCGCATCTTGATTTATTTGTTTGCGAACGTGACGGAAAAGAACGTGGATACCGGGAGCCAACGGCGACGGGTGGATTTGTGGCCGTTCTTCGATTATCACCGGGATTTCAATGGGAACCAACGGCTGCAAATCCTGGCGCTGATCGAGCCGGTGTTGCCGAACAATCAGGGTGTGGAACGCAATTGGTCGCCGTTGTGGTCGTTGTGGCGGTCGGAAAGCAATCCCCAATCCGGCGCGACGAGCCAGTCGTTATTGTGGAATTTTTACCGGCGTGACCGGTCACCCGGCGCGAAAAATTTCTCGCTCCTGTTTGGCCTTTTCCAGTATCAATCCGATGCGAAATTAGGAAAGTTACGTTTGTTATATTTGTCGGCGCTCAAATGGCATCTGCCGGCGGAAACCGCGACGAAATGACCGATTAAGATTTGGCAATGACGCTGGAGTTCAAGCTTTAGCTTGGCGGCGGAAAACAAGCTGAAGCTTGGACTCCAACCTGAAATGAAAGTGCGCGCACATTATGTTTGAAAACATCGGCGAAATGATTTTGCTGTTCTGGCGGACGCTGCTGGCCCTGCCGCTGGCCTGGCGGCAACGCCAGAAGGTGTTCGAGCAGTTTTTTGAAATTGGCAATGCGAGCCTGCTGATGGTTTGCGTACTGTCGTTTTTCATCGGCGCCGTCATCGCGTTGCAAACCGGCCCGGTGCTGGTCGAACGGGGATTGGCCAGCGCAGTCGGCGGCATCGTCGGCATTTCCATGGCCAAGGAACTGGCGCCGGTGATGATGGCCATTCTCATTGCCGGGCGCATCGGCTCGGCGATGGCGGCGGAAATCGGTTCGATGCGCGTTTATCAGGAAATTGACGCGCTCCGGACAATGAACATCAACCCGATTCACTATCTGGTTTTGCCGCGGCTGGTGGCCATTGCCATTGCCCTGCCGATGCTGGTGGTTTTTGCCATTCTCGTCGGCTGGCTCGGCGGCGCGCTGGTCGCGGAGGCGAACAGCCATATCGCGATTCCGTTCCAGGCATTTTACACAAATTTGCGCGACGTGGTTGAACTCAAGGACGTGGCCAACGGCTTGTTCAAAAGTTTTTGTTTCGCGCTGATTATCGGCGTCGTTTCGTGTCATCAGGGATTGGTGACCATCGGCGGGCCGCGCGGCATCGGCCGTTCGGTGACGAAGGCGGTCGTCAATTCCATTGTTCTCATCGTGATTTTTGACTACGTGCTGACGCGCATCCTTTTGAAATAATGAACGACCCGACGAACCATCATTCCGGCGTAAGTCTTCAGGTGAGCCGCTTGCGAAAAAGTTTCAATGGCGAGGCAGTGCTCCGGGGGATTGATTTCGAGGTCAAGCCCGGCGAAATTTTCGTCATCATGGGGCCGAGCGGCAGCGGCAAAAGCGTCCTGCTCAAGCACCTCATTGGCCTGGAAACGCCCGATGCGGGGGAAATTCTCATCAACGGCGAATCCATTCAGTCGTCCGAAATCGCCGCCAGATACCGGATGGCGATGGTTTTTCAATCCGGCGCGCTGCTCAATTCGCTGACCGTGGGCGAAAATGTCGGCCTTTACCTGAGCGAGCATCGCCTCCAGCCGCCCGAAGAAATCACGCGCATTGTCACCGAAAAACTTGAAGCCGTGGGCCTGAAAGACACCGCGGACAAAATGCCCAACGAACTGTCCGGCGGCATGAAAAAGCGCGTAGCCATCGCGCGCGCGCTGGTCATTGAGCCGCAATTGATTCTTTACGACGAGCCGACCAGCGAACTGGACCCGCTCTCCGCCGCGGTCATCGGCCGGGAAATTTTGAAGCTCAAACAGCGTATTCACGTCACCTCACTCGTGGTGTCGCATGACCGCGACCTGGCCTTTGGCATCGCCGACCGCATCGCGGTCATCAGCGAGGGCCGTCTTCTGACCATCGGGACGCCGGAGGAAGTGAAGCGGTTCAATGATCCGGCCCTCCAGAAATTTTTGCACGCAGATTTTCAACCTGAATCCCCACAAAGCTTATGAAAAATTCACTCGAAACCCGTCTGGGCATTTTTGTCGTCTTCGTCGCCATCGCCGCCGTGGTCGTTGTCGAAACGCTCAACGGCTGGCAATTTTACCAACACGGCTACCGGCTCAGCGCGCTGTTTGACACGGTGCAGGAATTAAAGGTCGGCGACAGCGTCAAGATGGCCGGTGTCGAAGTCGGGCGCGTCGAAAAGGTCGCGCTCGAAAACGACAAGGTCCGCGTCACGATGAAATTGAACAGCGGCACCGTGGTGAAGACGGACAGCCGGGCCTCCATCAAGTTCACCGGCTTGATGGGGCAGAATTTTGTTTCCCTGGACTTCGGCACGCCCGGCGCGCCCAGAGCAATGGATGGCGCCGTCCTCGCCACCGTCGAGCAACCGGACCTCAACGCCATTATGGCCAGGCTCAATGACGCCGCCACCGGCATCCAAAACCTCACCAAGAGTTTCACCGGCGACACCATCAACAATTTGCTCGGCCCGTTGACCGATTTGATCCGGCAAAACAGCGGACACCTCAGCGCTTCCATCTCGAATATTGAAAGCATTTCCGGTCAGATCGCCGGCGGGCAGGGAACGGTTGGCAAATTGATTTACACCGATGCGCTTTACAATTCCGCCTTGTCCACGGTGACCAACCTGCAGGATACGGTGGCCGCCGCGCAACAGGTCATCAAGGGCGTTAACGAGGGTCGGGGCACCATCGGCAAACTTGTGACGGACGAGACGCTTTACCGCGCCACCACGGCTTCCATGACGAACCTGGACCAGATTTTGCAGAAGATCAACCAGGGGCACGGCACGGTTGGCAAACTCGTCAATGACCAGGAGTTCTACAAGAATGCGAAACTGACCTTGCAGAAGGTGGACAAGGCCGCCGACAGTCTGGAAGACCAAGGGCCGTTGAGCGTCCTCGGCATTGTGGCGAATAATTTGGGGTTGTAGCACACGATTTTTAAGTCATTTCGTTTATGCCAGGCCGGAATTTTTTACAACCCGCGCGGCCGCGTGCGATTTCTGTTGGAGTTCAATCCCGCACATCGCGGGATTGGCAGGTGGGGACACGCTAAAGCGTGAACTCCAACCTTATAAGCCAAGATTCTTCATGACCTGGACGGTCGAATGTGACTTGTTCAACGTGTAAAAATGCAGGCCCGGCGCGCCGGCGCGGAGCAATTCCTCACATTGGCGGCTCGCGTATTCGATGCCAAACTCAACAACGGCGCCGTCGTCATTGCCGAACTGGTCCAATTGCGCCCGCAACAGTGGTGGAATTTTCGCGCCGCAGAGCCGGGTAAACTTGGTGATTTGCGTCGCACTTAAAATCGGAATGATTCCGGGCACCAGCGGCACGCTGACACCGAGCTGGCCGGCCATGTAATCGCGGAACGCAAAATAATCGGCATTGTCGAAAAACAATTGGGTGAGAACGAAATCCGCACCGGCGTCCACTTTTTCCTGCAAATGCCGCCAGTCGGCGTGTTTGCCCTCCTTGCAGGCAAGGTGGCCTTCCGGGAAACCGGCAACGCCAATGGAGAAATCAACTGATTCCCGGATGAATCGGACCAGTTGCGAAGCGAACTCGAAGCCGCCAGGTGTGGATTTGAATTCGCCGCCGCCGGGCGGGTCGCCGCGCAACGCGAGGATGTTTTTGCAGCCGAGGCCGCGAATGCATTCGAGCAATTCACGCACTTGCGCGGGCGTATGGTTCACGCAGGTAAGATGCGCCAGTGCGGTCAGACCGTGTTGACGTTGAATGCGATCCACAATCATCAACGTTTTGTCGCGCGTGCTGCCACCGGCGCCGTAGGTGACGGAACAGAAATCCGGTCGGGCCTGAAGCAGTGCGGGGATGTGCTTCTCCAGGAGGTTCCGGTCGCCTTCATCCGTCTTGGGTGGGAAAAATTCAAAGGAGATGACCGGCTGCCGCGCGGCTTGTTTGGTCGCATAAATGTCACGGATGAATTGCATTGAACGCAAAAATTGTAACGGTGCGCGGGGCTAATGTCAGGACGAATTCCGTCCAATAGCGGCAGAGGACCGCCGCACTCCAAGACGGCAAGCGATTTTCGGGTGCCGTGAAATAAAAAACCCCTTCCGGCTGGCGGAAGGGGCTTGAAAGTTAACTTAAATATTAGAACTGATAGATCAGGTTCAAAGCCAAGAGGAAGTCGTTGGCCCTGTTTGCGTCGCCGAGCGTAGCAGCACCTTGAGAATAACCAAAGGCATATCCGTGTTCAACGTGGTCCCAACGGAATTCCACGCGGCTCAACACGTTTACCCACAACTGATACTGGACAGTAGCCGTGAATTCTTCCGCCGTATTAGCATTACTGGCAACATACCCGTCGTAAAGACCATCGCCCTCGCCAGATAGGTATTCAGCGCGTAGGTTGAGAGACAGTTTGTCCGTGGCTTGAAACGAACTGTAAAGTGCAATATTCCAAGCACTGTCATTAGCTGGATTTGCAGTGCCGCTGGCACCATTATGCAAATCAACATAATCAAACGCTGCGCCAACCTTGAGCGCTTTAGCTGGCGTCGGAAGCGTTGCGCCGGCATAGAACCAAGTTGCGTAATTAGCCGCATCAATCACTGCAACTGTTAGCGTCGCGCCACTCATAAAGCCTGCACTGTCCGGCGCAGTGAATTGGAGGTCTCCCATATAGGCTTTCTGAGACTCAATGCTGCTGGTGCTGTTAAAACCGTTATAAGTGTCGGCAATGCCAGCCTGCGCGGTCAGCATATCATTTACCTTATAGGTAGCCAATACACCCGTATGAGTCGTTGGCTCAATGCTATAACCATAGGAGCGTGTATAGTTGGGATTGAGCGGATCGCTAGAAGACTCATACCCAACAATGGTATCAAACACACCGACTTTCCAATCAATGCCGTTGCCCACCGGTGTGCGCAATGTCACGTAAGCTTGACGAACGTACGGGTATCCACCGACATTATAAGGGACAGCATCCGGGCCAAGCATTAATTCCACATGATAGCCGGCAGCCCATGGGCTTTCGTCTTCCGGATGGTCCAGTGCAATATCAACGGCGTTCAGACTGAAACCGTCGTTTTTCGCGAAACTGTACTGTGGGATATTATAGCCGAATGTTCCTTGATCCGTTCCCGGCCTCCAAGTAGCCGCAGTATCTACATAGCCACTGAGGGTGGTGCTGGAGAGCGCCGTGTCCACGGCGTTCATCTTCGTCATTGGTTGTTCATCTGCACGGGCGGCCGAAGCGAGGCTCACTACCCCGATTGCCGCCAGAGCCACTGTCCATTTATTAAACTTCATCTGGTTCCTCCGATGTTGTTTGTTAATGTTTTCTGTGTCTTGTGCCTTGTACTACAGGGCAACAAACCGTTTGCCCCGGCACCGCGTGGTGCGATTAACGGTGAAAATAGGCAAATCCCAAGCATTTGACAACATTTTTTTTTGTGAATCTCGAATGGGTAACTTTTTGAAAATGAGCCAGTTGCAGTTTGGGCCGGTTTTTTTATCCCATTCCTGGGCACGGATTGAGCAAAGTTAAGGCGCTCAACCGGGGCAAGTTGCAGCGCAAGTTTGGAACAAAGGCTGCTTTGAAGTGGCCGCAATAAAAATTGTAAAGCAGACGAATTAACGATGTGGTCTGACAGGTAAAAACTATTTTATCATCAAACGATATGCCCTCTTATTCCTACATAGCCCGCGAGACGGCCAGCGGCCGTGAAATCCACAGCACGGTGGAGGCCGCCACTGAACAGGCTGCCGTGGCGGCGTTGCTCAACCGCAGCTTGCTGGTCGTGTCCATTGAGGAGAAGGTCTCCAAAAAAGGCAAAACCAAAGGCGGCAGGGTTTCGCTCAACGATTTGGTAGTATTCACGCGCCAGTTGGCAACCATGATTGACGCCGGTATTGCCATCGTGCAATCCCTTCAGGCGTTGTCCGATCAGTCACCCAACAAAGTCATGCGTGACACAATTCGGGACATTTGCACGCGGGTGGAAAGCGGCGAGAGTTTTTCGGAGGCGTTGCAGAAGCATCCCAAAGCGTTCAGCAAGCTCTACGTTTCGATGGTGTCCGCAGGCGAAAAAGGCGGTCTGCTGGCGGAAATTCTGGCCCGGCTGGCAACTTACCTCGAAAGCAGCGCCCGCCTGCGCCGGAAGGTCAAAACCACCATGATGTACCCCCTCGTCGTCAGCACGGTGGCCATCGGCATCACCATATTTCTGATGGTGAAAGTGGTTCCCGTTTTCAAGGGTGTTTACGAAAGCTTTGGCGCGAAACTGCCGGCGCCAACCCAGGTTTTGATTAATCTGAGCGACTTTATGCAGCATTACCTGTTGTTTGTGCTTATCGGCATAGGCGCCGTGGTCTATGGCTGGATTTATTTCATCAAAACCAAAGCTGGCCGCGATTTTTGGGACGCGCGCCGCATCAAACTCCCGATTTTCGGTCCCATCGCGCACAAAATCTGCCTCGTCCGCTTTACGCGAACTCTGGCGTCGCTCATCCGCAGCGGCGTGCCGATTCTGGAAGTGTTGCAAATTGTCTCCCAAACCGTCGGCAACACCCTCATGGAAAAGGCCATTAAGACCGCTTCCAGCGACATTGAACGGGGTGAAGGTATCGCCGCCGCGCTAGGCAAACACCCGATTTTCCCCAGCATGATCGTCCGCATGGTCAGTGCTGGCGAGCAGACCGGCAACATTGACAACATGCTGGAGCGCGTCGCCAACTTTCTGGACGAGGAGGTGGAAACCATGCTTACGGGCTTGATGTCGCTCCTGGAACCGCTGCTCATCGTCTTTTTGGGAGTGCTGATCGGCTCGATGGTGGTCTGCATGTATCTGCCGATCTTCAACCTCGGCAACATTGTCAGCGGGCACGGTAGTTGAAAAACGTTGAAGCGTCGAAGGATTGAAGCGTAGAAACGGGTGCCGGCGGAACTTTTTCCCGCTTCAACACTTTACGAATCACGGTGTCAGTGTCATTCCCGGTTGCGGCTGGATGATTTTCATTTTGGGATGGCGCGACCGGATCTGTTCCTCAAACCACGCGCGTGAATCATCGCTGCCGTGCCCGAGCAAAACCGCGCGTGGCGAGACCTGCCCGACAAAATCCAGCAAATCTTCGCGACTCGCGTGCGCCGTCAGATCAAAGTCCCGCAGGTCACACTTGCGCGTGACACGGCCGGCACTGGGACTGAACACAAACGTCTCGCCCGGCCTCGCCGCCTTCAATCGTCCGCCCGGCGTGTCCGGGTCGGCGTAGCCGACAAAGAAAATGGACTGGCGCTCGTCGCCAATCATGCGCGCGGCCAGATCATGCGCCGCCGTATTCTCACTCATCATGCCGGCGGTAATGACGAAAATCCGCCCGCCACTTAGTTTCATTTTCTCCGCCTGGCCCTTTTCCAGCACAATGAGTTCCAGCGCTTCGTGCAATTGCAGATTCGTGTGCTGGCGGTGCGTGCGGTGCGCCTCCAAATCATAGATTTCCGTGAACACGCGGCCCAGGCCGCCGATGTAAATAGGTTGCGGCTTCAATTTGCCCGCGCGCATCAACAAGGCCAGCAACGCCAGCATTTCCTGCGTGCGGCCCAGCGCAAACGACGGAACCAGCACGCAGCCCTTGCGTTTGAGCGCGCTGTGAATGGCCGCAACCAATCGTTCGATTTCGCTTTCGCGGGAAAATCCCGGCGACACGGTGCGGTTGCCGCGCGTGGTTTCCATGATGAGCACATCGGCCTTTACGTCTTCGAAACGCGCTGCCCTTAAGATCGTCTGGTCGTGGAAACACACGTCGCCGGTGTAAAACAGCGTTTCCTTTTTGCCGCGAATAAGAATGCCCGCCGAGCCGAGCGTATGGCCGGCGTCGAAAAATTCCAGCGTCGGCGACGGCAATCCCGCGCGCGCCTTGTGAAACGCCGCCCATTCAATTTCGCGGTTGTACTTGAAGCCTTGAAATTGCGGCGCAAGGTCATCCACCTCGTCGTGCGTGTAGAGCGGGTATTCGCGGATGCCCAGCTCGTCGCGCTGGCGCACCATCACGTTCACCGAGTTGTGCAGCACGCGTTCGACGATGAAATAACTCAGCTCGGTCATCAGCACGTGCGCCTTGGGAAAATGCCGCGCCGCCTCCGGCAGCGCGCCGACGTGGTCGTGGTGGCAGTGCGAAATGACAATCGCATCGAGGTCGGTGCCGCCCGCCCGGTTGAACATCGGCAGACCGGCGCGCCCTTCGCGTTTCGGATGCATTCCCGCATCGAGCAGGATGCGGTGCGCGTCCAGTTCCACCAGCCATCCGCTCGCGCCGATGTCCGTGTCGGGATTCAAATTCGTGATTTTCACGCAACGGATTTAACCACGGATGAACACGGATGAACACGGATAAAATCTGTAGGAGTCGAGGTGACAAGGCTCTGACTGAATTTACGATATGCAATTTACGATTGACGAGCCGCTTCTCGATTTCCAGCCAGCGCGTAAATCGTATATCGTAAATCGAAAGTCACCGGGCCGGATACCGCCAGACCCAGTCGCCTTGGCTGATGTCAACGTAAGACGAAGGACCTTTATACAAAACCACTTTGCCGCCATCATCTGTTTCATTCCAACCGATGGAATAAAGCACAAACTGGCCGTCGCTCGTGCGCCGATAATGCAACGGCTGGCTTGCCGGGCCGGAACCTTGCGAAGGCCGGCCGCCGATGATGTCGTGCGGTATTTTTTCCATAAACCGCGGCGTGAGGGCATCGAGCGATTCGGGATATTTTCCATTCGCCAGCCGGTAACGTTCCAATGCACAGGCTGTTCGCGCCATGTCCACAAAAGCCTGTCCAAAGGCAAATTTTTTAATAGCGGGGCTCAGTGCCGGCATCAGCATTCGCTCAAGCAGGTTGTAAGGATTGGAGTTCCTGGTATCGGCGGCAATGAATGCGTTCCCCTCACGGGTGACACATGGTGAAACTATCCTGTGGGAGACATCCGCCGCGGGCAGATAAAATTCCACCATTGGCCGGGCGCAATGGAGTTGATTCTGGTAAAGCCAGCCGCGGGGAATCAGCCACGCACCAATTCGGGATGGAACGGGCGGCGAAGAATCGCCGTTGTCCGACATGGCGAACAGACTGGGAAGTTGTTCCGGGTGGTGCCGCAGATAATCGAAGATGCCGCCCTGGCACAAAACCATTTCGCCGCGCATGGCGGTCCGGTAACCGGAAAGAAAATCCAGTTTTCCCAATTCCGAATTGAGTTCAATGAGTTGCGCGTCCGACCATTGGTGTTCCGCCAAGCCTTCCCAAATGGGCTGGAGGGCGATGTTCACGATGGCAATGCGCACCAGGTGCGAAATCAAAATCGGCTCGGTGCGGATGGAATTGGCCAGGTACAACATGAGTTTCACATCGGCCAGCGCCCGGTTGTTTTGGCCGTCTTGCAATTCGGCCAGCGCGCGCAATTGCAACACCAGGGCGCATCTTTTCAAATCTGACAAGTGCGGGAGCAAAATTTCTGCGGGATTTTCGTCATCGTAATCCAATAAAAACCGGGAATCAGGCCGCCGGCTCGCTTCGCGCAATGCTTCAATCGTCGAATCATATTTGCTCAAGGCGAGCAAAACGTCCTGCGCGGGTGTTTGCGGCCGCGAGGCGACGGGAAACAAATTCGTTTTTGCCGCCAAAGTGTGATAATAATTCTGCCAGGCTTTCAGATTGCTCATTCTTGCGGCTTGCCAATTGCCAATACCGTTCGCTGGCTGTTGCTCGCTGTTGTCGGTGAGGCTCATGTCCAGCCGGTCAACGATGTTTGTGTCCCACGGCATCCAATCGCCTCCTTGGCCAAAATGCGGATTTTTATGTTCTGTTCGCCACTTCTGGCTCATGGACTTGTCAACAGCGTCAAAGATTGGCGCCATTGCAAAATTCTGGTCGTCGGGCACTGACGGCGGGATGACGCTGGCCATGTCGAAGCGTTCGCCTTTGGCTTCCCATTGGCGTTTGAATTTTTCCCAATCGTGTTTGCCCCGCCAGTCTTCCTCGGCGTAAAACAGCGCAATCAACGTGGCGAGGCACGCACAGGCAAAAAATGTCCGCTTCCAATGTTTCCAAAACAGCCAGCGCAGCAACAGCCACACGATATAAATCAAAATCAGGCACGCCGCGAGAATAACACCTGCAAGGATTCTGATGGTTATCGGCCAGTTGTAGTTGAGCAACGCGATGACGAAACTGCCCAGCATGACGGTGAATAAAGCCACCGCCAGCCAGATGACCAGAGCCATCCGCCCGGTGAATGATTTTTTCCAGATGCTTTTAGGTTTATCGTTCATAAATTCTCATTCTGGCAGGGTGGCACGCTGCGCCGCCCGGACGCCGCAACGCGGCGTCCCTGCCATTTTTATGCCAGCAAAATTTCGATGTCCTGCTCATTGCCTGGTCGCGGCACTGGTAAGTTAGACCGGTCAGCTTCGCGAACGTCACGCGGCCCATCAATCCGGCCAGCATCTCAAATTGTCAAACCCTCGGGCTTCGGTTATTTATTGGGGACTCTTTTACGGGCCCATAGCTCAGTGGTCAGAGCAGGCGACTCATAATCTAAAATGGCAGTTTTTGCTATTTTTAGCTACCGGCTGCAATCACTGATTTGCTCAATTTTAACAATGTTTTTATTCATTTTCGCTTTTGCGGCGTTTGGTTGCATTTAGCTATTAAAATCCGAAAGAGTATAGAAAAGCAGTATAGAAAAACCCGTGCGCGTGACGCTTAAATCCGAATGCTGCGACTGTGATTTGGGTCAAGTGTTTGAGCAGATTGCTGTGAAATCGCGTGCGTCAGATGGTGCATGAAACTGCTGGCTGCGCGGCTCATGTTCTGGCGGGGATATTTCTCCTCCAGAAATTCCCCCACCTGCACTGCCAAGTCCTCCATCCAAACCTGCAACGCCTGTCGTTGTTCCTGCGTGAACACCTTCAACACCTCAACCACATTCCCGCCCCGGTTCCAGATTTCGTGCCTGCCACGATCCGGGAAATATTCTAGCGCCGCATATTCCACCCCGCCAGTGACGGGACGGTGGCAGAGACAAGTGTTGTCCGTCAAGTCCACGCTCCTGTGCCATCGCGTGCCATCATTGGTCGGTATGGGATTTCCCTGCGGTGTTTGAGATGCAGCCATGTCTGCCGCCAGTGCAATTTTGGCGATGTCCCGCTCCAGCCGTTCAACGGTCATCCTGCTGGCAGGAAATTGTTTGAGATGTTCGGCAAAGTGTTCTTTTACCTCCGTGTAGGCTTGCTCCTCCAACGTCGTCAAACGGCGGCTGTCAAGTCGGCTGTTCATAACACCTCATTGGGTTTGCAACAGTTTTAGCAATTCGGCGCGCGGCACCAGCAACTTGCCGCGCAGTGCCCGGCACACTTTGAGTTTACCACGCTGGATGAGGCGGTAAACGCTAAAATAATTCACGCCGAGCAGGTCGGCGGCTTCCTGAATGGAGTAGGCCAGTCGCTCGGTGGGCGTGGCGGCGGGTTGGCTATCGGTTTGAGGGATGGTTTCCATACGTCTCCTTTCAACGGGGTGTTACAGTTACGACAAGTGAATCAAGGAAGCTGGTGGCGGCACCAAGTTGCGCCTGGGATTGCGGATATGTTGCAGAATCAAATCTTGAATCGGCTTGGTGGAATCGAGTTTGGGGTACAAATCGTCCTTGGATACACCCAGGACGGCGGCCAGCCAGGTGACTTGGAAATCGTGGACATAAACGGCGCGGTCTTCGATTTTGGAGACGCCGCTGCGGGAGATGTCCCAGCCGGAAAGCTGCAAACGGGTGGCCAGAAACGACTGTGACCAGCCCAGCCGGGTGCGAACCCGCTTAACCTGTTGGCCGATCATGTTCAACGCCATCTTCATTTTCCAACTGGCTATTTTACCGGCTTGCGCCGAAACACAGGTAGCGAGTAGGTGGCTTGTAGGCGCATAGTAGGTGCCCGTTAAGCCAAGTTCTGGCACACTCACCCGTTCCGTTCTGTTCATCCTCAAAAATCCTGTTCATAGTCGGTTGGCATTTTGCCTCAATTCGCCGCTGTGGATTGTAATGAAATCATCACAACTTTTTGGCTGGGGTTTTGCCGCGATTTTTCATCAGCACGGTCATGGCAAGCCCACAAATCAGCGATGATCAGGGCTTGTCCAAAGTGCGTTGAATGCCTCCTACAGCCGATTCGTTGCGGCACCGGCGACGGTTCGTTCTGCTTTCCAGTTTCATTCATCCCACAGTTGTAGCAGGAAAATCGGCGGCGAATGTTCGCAATCCGAACAATCTTCAATCGGCTCCCCGCGCGGTCCTGGTAGCATTTCAGTTGTCGGCACATGGTATTTGTTCGTTTGTCCACGGCTTCAGTGAAGCGGTGGCGTTGCATTTCCTTGGCGGACTAAAATCCCGCCTCGGAAATTTTTTGGGTCAACAAGCCAACCGCAAACGGGCGGTCAGGCTCTCGCCAGAAACAACCTCAATTGAGGGTCGCTTTCGCTATGCAGGCAAAGAGCCTGACCCATGATGGGATTATGAAAATTAAGGGCATTATCGCATCGGCTTTCACCGAGCTAGCCAAGAAATAAGCCTCAAGAGAGGGTCGCTTTCGCTATCAGGTATCAGACCTGGCCCAAGAAAGGCGAAGATTTGACAGCCCGATGAAACGGGCGTTCACAAAAAAAGCAGGGCACGGCGGGACGGCGGGACAACAGGGGATTCCAGGTAACAGGATGTGACAGGCAACAGGGAATGCCTCATAGCCCGGCGCACAATCAAGCAGCGTTGAAAGCAGTGACCAGGCCCGAATGCACCGTTGCGATTGCTTGGGGGCCGTTTCCGGGGCAAGCAATCGCGGTGCGCCCGTTCGACGCCAGAGGACATAGGCCCACTGATTTGACCCGTGACGTTCGATGGCAACGAGCGGCAGCAAAGGTTCGCGCGCCCCTCCGACAGTCAAACAACGCGCCCTCGAAGCCAAGGAAAAAAACCAGCGATGTCCAACGCGGCAACAACCGGGACGAATCACAAACACGTAACCGACACGATTTCAGGTCGTTTCGCGTGATTTCGACATCAGCATTCCGGCAACTGCCGGATTTTGTTGCATCAATTTGGCGGCGCGGTTGCCGACAGCTTTCGATTCCTCTGTCGCTTCTGCCAGAGCAAATCGGTTTCACCCAAGCCCCCTACAAAGCATCGGGGGTTGGGGGAAAACGATTTGCGGTGTTTGATGTGGTTGACTCCTGGCGTGGAAAATCTTCGGATAATTTTTGGAAAAACTTCGGACGGGTTTCGGATGAAAATCGGACAAGCAGCTATCGGATTTCAGATAATCGCCGGGCCGATCTTCTGGCAAAAAATTACCAACGACTGCTAGACGTTAAGCCTGCTTTTTGAAAATCCGTCGGCCTACGCTTATTCAGACAATCTATGTTGAGCGATAACAGCGGAGTTTTGCCGGTTATGAATTGGCGTCGCCAGCATCGTTGTATGAGTTTCTTCCAATTGTCGGTGGCGAGCAGCGCCGGGCAAATCGCATCGGCGCTGCGAAGCCACGGACAACGAGCCGGTTAGGTTCTCCTGCTGGCGCGAAGCAGGCGCGTTGCGGGCATGAGGCTTGCCGACATAGCAACGCCCCATGACGGCAACGGGCCTGCGAGCCTTCACCGGCGCATGAGCCGTCACGATTTTGAAGCGACTCGCGTTCAATGCTCCGTCAGTCCTGGGATAATCCAAAATTCGTTTGGCTGGTCCCGGATGCGCTTCGGCTCCGTCCGCCCAAGCTGGTTGCCGACGGCGGCGTGGTGCGCGCAGCGGCGTGTTTGCCCCGGTTGTCTTTGCGTCGCTTGGCGCTTCCGTTTCCGCCCGCCGTCCAGTGGTTCAAGCATTCGCGCAAACGCGCCGGACTGACCGGCAAGCCGGCGGTTTTCAATTCTCCTGCCAATTGCTGGCTGCTCCAACCTTTGTGGTGCAACGCCAGCAACCGTTCGCGCAACGGTTCCAGAATGTCGCCGGCGGTCTTCCGGTTTTTGGGCGGCTGGCGTTCTGCCAACTGCGCGAGTTTTTTATCCAGCGCCGCGTAATCGGTTTTGGCGGCAATTTGCCCGTAATCAATGCGTGTGCTCATAATGTTTCCTTCGCTCCTTTCATTGGGTGATTGTTTGCTTTGCTTGTTGTTTTTCGGTTCGGCAGTTTTGGCGGCAGGCTGCAAGCAGCCGGACGCACCGGCTTCCGGCAGCCGGCTGACCGGCGCAAGGCGGGGTTAGTGTCATGCACCTTTGCGGTTTTCCTTTGCTGAAAACCGCCTTGCCATCCTTGGCCCTTGCTGCCTTCACCGTTCCGGTCTGCATACCCGATATTCGTAACATCATTTGGCTTTCAAGTTGCGCACGCCTGAGCGCAATCGGCTTTGGACTTTCTGTTACGGTTCTCATCATGTTCACCGGCGTTTCCCAGAAACATCGGCAGGCGGCGGAGACCTATTTCGACGAGCATCTATCGCATAACGATTACTATACCCAGGGCCAGACGCAGCAGGGGCAGTGGATTGGCATTGGCGCTGAACGCTTGGGCTTGAAACCGGGCGATGTTGTTACCCGTGATGAGTTCCTGAAATTGTGTGATAACCAGCATCCGCTGACGGGCCAGCAACTGACACCGCAACATTTTAAGGATCGCCGGATTTATTTCGACTTCGTGTGTTCGCCGCCCAAAAGCGTTTCCATTCTAGCGGTGACGATGAATGACCAGCGTATCATCGAAGCCCACAAGGAAGCGTCCATGATTGCGCTGCGTGAACTTGAATCCTTCGCCGCAACCCGGATTCGCAAGGGCGGCGTCGAGGACAAAGACCGTATGACCGGCAACCTCGTCGGCGCGGCCTTCCTGCATACCACCTCCCGCGCCCTCGACCCCCAGTTGCATACGCACTTCGTCCTGTTCAACTGCACCTGGGACGGCAGGGAACGACGGTGGAAGGCGCTGCAAACTTCCGGGATGTTCGGAGCCGTCAACTACGCCACGGAAGTCTATCGCAATGAATTGGCCAAGCAGTTGCACCGAATGGGTTATTCCACTTTGCGTACGGGTTCGGCGTTTGAGATTGACGGCGTTGAACCCAAGCTGATTGAACGGTTTTCCAAACGGTCGCAGCAACGGGATATGGCAGTCAAACGCCGGGAACAGGAGCTTGGTCGCAAGCTGACGAAAAAAGAAGTGGCGCATGTCGTCCACCAGACGCGCGCGAAGAAATTGAAGGGTATTTCAGATGAACAGGTCCGCAAACAACAACTTGGCGAGATTGGCTTTTTCGAGAAACGCTCCTTACGGAGGGTCACCAGCGCCGCCAATGGCGTCGCCAAATCCTTTACTGAAACCGTTACCGAATCGCTCGCCTTGGCACACGGTCTGGACCACGTTTTTGAACGGCAATCGGTCGTGCCGCAGCACAGGATTTTGGAAGCAGCTTTGGCCAAAGGCTGTGGCCAACTGGATTTGGACGAGCTAAAAAGGAGACTGGCTGACGATACCAACTTGGTGCGAGTGGGTTCGGAGTTTTCGACACGGGAGATTTTGACCAAGGAACTTTTCCTGATTCATTCGGTCAACGCCGGGATGGATGTTGTAAAGCCCATTATTGGCCATTACGAGCCGCCCGCTCGCTTTGGCGATGACCAGCGCAAGGCGTTGGCCCATGTGTTGACCAGCACCGACCAGTTTACCGGCTTTCGCGGGTTGGCTGGTTCGGGCAAAAGCACCACTCTGGTCGAACTGGCTACCGCCCTCTGCCGCCGGGGTTATGACGCCATTTTCTGCGCCCCAACTGCTGGCGCTGCCGACACACTACGCAAGGAGGTTTCTTATCTGGCCAAAACCATGACGCTGCAAAAGCTGCTGGCTGATCCACAGATACACTCCGAGCTTTCACGGGGGATGGTGATTGTCCTGGATGAAGCGGGAGCCGTCGGACTGGATGACATGGCCAAACTGTTTGATCTGGCCCGGCTCAAGCATTGCCGGGTCGTGTTGTCGG
>Ga0335077_10001079_pt1 | contig 31900 bp, 28 predicted proteins | sample Lox_Sample_31_FD_207151 | JGI IMG/M metagenome (GOLD analysis project Ga0335077, IMG submission 207151) | Soil microbial communities from Loxahatchee National Wildlife Refuge, Florida, United States - Lox_Sample_3.1 | ecosystem: Environmental > Terrestrial > Soil > Wetlands | place: USA... | reverse complement strand
GCGCCCATTCCGTGGGTCTATGCCGATATCGTGCGGCACCTGGCGCGCGTGGAACGCGTGCGCATCCTGGTGCAGGACCGCGCCGAAGAGCGCACCGTGCGCCGCATTTTGCAGAAAAGCGGCGCGAATCTAAGCGCAGTGGAGTTGTTAGTCGCGCCCACCAATCGCGGGTGGACCCGCGATTTCGGGGCTATTTTTGTTAAAAAATGCGACGCCGCTGGCGTCGTCTCGAACACGGGCGTCACCGCAACGAAGTGGCGGTTCAACGCCTGGGCCAAATACGACGATTGGCGCAAAGACAATGCGGCCATGAGCCGCGTTCTGCCCAAGCTGAAGCTGTCCGTTTGCGAACCGGAATACCGCGGGCGCGCCGTCGTGCTGGAAGGTGGAAGCATCGACGTCAACGGCCTGGGCACGCTGTTGACCACTGAAGAGTGCCTGCTGAGCGAAGTGCAGACGCGGAATCCGGGTTTCGAGCGCGCGGATTGGGAGGCTGTTTTCCGCGAGTACCTCGGCGCGACGAATGTTCTCTGGCTCGGCCGCGGCATTGCCGGGGACGATACGCACGGCCACGTGGACGACCTGGCGCGCTTCGTGAATCCGACGACCGTAGTCACGGTCGTCGAGTCAGATCGCGCCGACGCCAATTACGAGCCGCTGCAGGAAAATCTCGCGCGGTTGCGCGAGATGAAGGACGAGGAGGGCCGCCCGCTGCGCGTGGAAACCCTGCCGATGCCTGGGCCGGTTTACTTCGATGGACAGCGCCTGCCCGCAAGCTATGCCAATTTCTACATCGCCAACAAGATCGTGCTCGTGCCCACGTTCAGCGATCCGAACGACCGTGCCGCACTCAACATCCTCGCCGGACTATTCCCGGACCGCCAGGTGATCGGCATCGCCGCGCGCGATTTGGTGCTCGGCCTCGGGACGCTGCACTGCATGACGCAGCAGCAGCCGGCAATGCCGGCTTGAACGGCGGTTAGCGAAAATCTGCGGAGAGATTTTTAGGTCGCCGGAAGAGTCAGAATGACAATGGGGCTGCGCAGGGCTGCAAAGCCTCAGGTCTCGCCCGCAAAAGGCGCGGGCGCGACCTGAGCAACAAGCTGCCGTCACAATGACATTCGCGGCACTAGGGCCGCTGCGCGCCGGGCGCTTGGCATCAAGCGTTTAGCGCTGGTGGGACTTCGCGTAGTCGATGGCGAACTGCTTCAGCGTGGGGCTGTTCATGCCCAGGTCGGTGGCTTCTTTTTCGGCACGCGGCTCGTCCCAATGATCCACGACCATACGCTTGATGAACCACATCGTGGCGGCGCGGCCGCCTCCGGCGCAGTGAATGAAGGCCGGCTCTGTGCCGCTGGTGCTGATGTCCTTGACAAACTCGTCCGCGGCGGCGGTGCTCGGGTTCATAGCGTTGAAGGGGATGCTGTAATAGCGCAGGCCTTCGGCTTTGGCGGCGGCGCCTTCGCCTTCGATATTCGCGCCATTCTCGCTGGGCTCGCGCAGATTGATGATGGAGACGAAGCCCATTTTCTTGATCTGCGGCACCACCTCCGGCTTGATCGCGCCGGAACAAGCGACCACAGTCGATAGCCGGTGGAAGTTGGTAATGCCGTCGATATTGTCTTTGGTGACCTCTTGCCCCCGCGCGGGCGGCGCGGCGATCCACGAAACCGCAAGCAAACCCGCAGCCATCAGCCAGTGTGATTTCATGCCGTCCTCCTCAGTTCGGTGGAACTAGCTCTTTGCCCGCCGATGATAACACCTTGACGGCCGCTATCGGGAGTTGCATTGGCGCCAGCCGGCCGCGAAAATGTGTGAGCCGGATAACCGTTGGCAAGCAGTTTACTGGCGGTGACCTGCAAAGCGCTTCATAAATCTGTTGGTGAACTGATGAGCACCGAAGCTCGCACAACTCGCACGACTGAGATTTGCCGCAACTTCGTCAAGGGGCGCTGGGTGGAGTCGCGCTCCGGCCGAACTTTCGAGCGGCGCAACCCGGCAAATCAGGACGAGATCGTCAGCATCACGACTCTCTCCACGCGGGAAGAGACGCGCGAAGCGATCGCCGCTGCTGCGGAGGCATTCCCTGCGTGGCGCGATACTCCGCCGCCCGTTCGCGGGCAAGTGCTGGCGCGAGCGGCCGCGCTTATGGAGCAGCAGAAAGAGGAACTGGCGGGCACGCTGACCCGAGAGGAAGGCAAGACGCTTAAGGATTCGCTGGGCGAAGTGCAGAAGGCCGTCAATATCCTGGAATTCATGGCCGGCGAAGCACGCCGCTTGAGCGGCGAGACCCTGCCCAGCGAACTGCCCCGGAACTTTGCCTACACGCTGAAGCAACCCCTGGGCGTGGTGGGCGCGATTACGCCGTGGAATTTTCCGGTGTCCATTCCGGTGTGGAAGGTGGCGCCCGCTCTGGTGGCGGGAAATACCGTTGTCCTGAAGCCGGCCGAATTGACTCCGCTGACCGCGATGCACGTGGTGAGGATTTTCAGCGAAGCGGGCCTGCCCGGCGGCGTGCTGAATCTGGTGCTCGGAGACGGAGAAGACGTGGGCGACGAACTGGTGCGCAACTCAGCCATCCGCGCTGTTTCGTTCACAGGATCGAACGAGGTGGGCGCGCGCATCTACGAAGCCGGCGCGAGAACGATGAAGAAGTGCCAATGCGAGATGGGCGGCAAGAACCCGGTCGTGGTCCTCAGCGACGCGGACCTAGCCCTGGCCATCGAATCGGTGGTTTCAGGCGCATTCGCGTCGTCCGGACAGCGATGCACGGCCACCAGCCGCGTGATCGTGGAGGAGAGCGTAGCCGATCGATTTGTCGCGCGGCTGGCAGCGCGTGCGAAAGAGTTTCGCGCGGGCGACGGGCTCGACCCGAACTCCGATCTAGGTCCGCTGGTGGACGAACAGCAGCTCAATAGCGTGCTGCGCTATGTGGAGATCGGAAAAAAAGAAGCGCAGTTGCTTGCGGGCGGAACGCGCGTCACGGGCGCGGGCCGGGAGCGCGGATACTTCGTGGCCCCAACCGTTTTCGATCATGTGAAGTGGGACAGCGTCATCGCGCAGGAGGAGATTTTCGGGCCGGTGCTCTCGGTGATCCGCGTGCCGGATTTTGCCCAAGCGCTGCGGGTGGCCAACTCGGTGAAGTATGGCCTGGCGAGCGCGATCTACACGAACGACGCGTCTAAAATATTCGAGTTTATCGACCGCATCGAGACGGGCATCACGCACGTCAATTCGCCCACAGTGGGGGGCGAGGCCCATATTCCGTTCGGAGGAATCAAGGGCACGGGCGTGGGCGTTCGGGAGATGGGCCGCGTCGCCATCGACTTCTATACGGAGCTCAAGGCGGTATATATCGATTACTCCGGGGGCACGCGCGAGTCGAATATCTACTGATCATCAGGGGAGAGCGGCTATTGCAAAAAAGAAGGGCGGCGAGAATACCGCCTCGCCGCCCCCTTTCGCCTTGATGATGAGGAAACTTAGCTGCCCGCGTTTGCGGTGGTGGATGTCGGATTCTTGGGCATGCTGATGTAGCCCGTGATCTTGTTCTTGCCCACCGAATTGACCACGAACTCATCGGCCTGGTGCGAGCCGCGCGGATAGAAGATGACCGGCTCGTCGATCGTGCGGTCCTTCTTCTCGGTGCGAACATCGTCCACGGTCAGCGCGACCGTAAACTTGTTCCTCTTCATATCGACTCCGCGAAGCTCCACGGTGACGGCGCCCACCTTCTGCGGCTTGTTCTTGCCGTCAACGGTGAACTCCACGTAGTCGCGTTCGCCCTGGCGGCGAAGAACGTCGATCTCCTCATGATTGCGGGCGATCAGCGTACCCAGTTCGCTCCGCGCCATATTGAGATCGTTCCTGGCCTGGTCGAGATCCGTCTTCACATTGTTGACCTTGCCGTCCACGTTGGTGAGGTCGTCGGTGCTGGCCTTGGTGGCCAGTTGCGTCTTCACGTCCGTATCCATCTGCGCGAGCTTCTGCGCATCTTCCTCTCGCAGTTTAGCCTCTTCGTCGTGGGCTTTCTTCAGATCGCCCTGCGTGACCCGCAGCCTCTTCTCGACGACGCCAAGATCGCTCTGCAAGCTGGCGCTGGTGGCATTGGCTTGCTCCAGCTTCTGTTCCAAGGCAGCGACCTGCTGCGTGTTGTTCTGCTCGGCGGCCTTCATCTGGCCGCTGACAGTTTGCTGCGCCTGCTGCAACTCGGTGGAGTTGTGCCAGGCCAGTCCCAAACCTGCGATGGAGACAATCGCCAAAATAACGATCGCCGCCGTCACCCAACCAGGTGTCCCGTGACTTTCTTCTACAACCTGCTCTGAATTGTCGATCATGATCCTAATCCTTTCCCCCGATCCGTCTATCCTCACCCTGGGCTCGCGCCCGTATTCAGGATTAAGCACGTGAAGCGCCAAGAGAAACCGGAGCCCGGAAAGCGGCTATATTCGAAGATTGAAAGGGTTTGCAGGAGTTCGGAGACGAACGTCGACTACGGAGACCCAGTACTAATACCAGAAATCTTTACGCGATTTCGTAGTTTTCACTTTGTATTCGTCGAGCGGAAGGCCGGGTGTTTACCCTATAGGACAGTCGCTATCCCTGTACTTCAGAGCAAATCTCGCCGACGCAGGTGCTCCTCCAGACTGGCACGCGTTTCAAATCGGATCGCATCCAGGCCGAGGTCCGACGCCGCATCCACAAACTCTTGAATATCATCGATATACAAGGCATCCGTGGCGGGAAGGCCCAATCTCTCCAGCGTTGCTTGATAGATAGCGGCGGAAGGTTTGCTGGCGCCCACACTGCAGGAGTAGATGCGCACCGGGAAATGGCGCGGGAACGTGAAGCGCTGCTCGAGCGCCTCGACGTGTATGGGGTCCGTGTTGGAAAGCAACGCCAGCCGGCAGCGCGTACCGAGGCGGGCGAACAGGTCGTCGCCCAGGATCGTTTCCGGATCGAGGACCAGGTTCCAGGTGTCACGGAACTGCGGGTAGGTAAGCGAAAGCTTCAGCCTACGCATCAGATGCTCGTGCCATTCCTGCGGGGAGAGACGCCCTTCCTGCCAATCCGGCCAGCGTTCATCCGCGAGGACAATTTTCCAGACCTCCTCTGGAGAAAGGCGCTGCATGGAACCGCGGCTATCGTGGATGCCCGCGGCAATGGGAGCGAACGCGCGGTTCAGGTTCAGTCCGACAATCACGCGGCCGATATCGAAGATCACGGCTTTGGGCCGGGCCTTTGGTTTGCCGGCACGCGGGTTCAGGCCCTTGGACATTTCGGCTGCCTTGGGAGGCTATTGTTCGGAGGGACCAAGCGGCAAAGCTTCCGGTTTGGGGATTCGGCGCGCGCGCATAGCGCCAATGAAAGCGGGAAGGAGAGAGAGAATCACGACCACGGCGATCACCCAATGAATGCGCTGGCCGATGTTGGGCACAATCGATCCCAGGAAAAAACCCGCGAGGACCAACCCGCCGCCCCAGAGGCAGCCACCCAAGATATCGAAAGCCAGGTAACGCCCGTAGCGCATTCTGGCGGCGCCGGCTACCGGCGGGCAAAAGGTGCGGACGATGGGCATGAAGCGGGCGAGAACGACGGTCTTCCCGCCATACTTCTCATAAAAAGCGTGGGCTCGTTCCAGGTGACGCCGCTTGAAGAAAGCGGAATCCCGGCGGCTGTAAAGCGCCTCGCCGGCACGCCTGCCGATCCAATATCCCACTTGATCGCCGGCAATGGCGCAGAGAGTAACGAGAGGGGCCAGAGTAGCGACGTTTAGTGTTCCCGCAGCGCTAAACACGCCCGCGGTAACGAGAAGGGAATCGCCCGGCAGAAAAAAACCGACGAAGAGGCCGGTCTCGACAAAAACAATGGCGCAAACCAACAGGGTTCCGCCCCACTGAATCAGGCCCTGGACGTCATAGAGGCTGTGAAAAAGGCTTCTGACTAATTCGAGCATGACGGCGGTGGGTTCCCGCCGTGCTGAGGTTCACGGAGCGGAGCCAGCAGGTCCCACCCAATACGGTAGCAGAAAACCAGCGGATTTTGGGCGCATTCCAGCCAGCAGAGATTGAGTGTGGCCATAAAGGTAAGCAGGCGCGCCGGGGGGATCATTTGTGTGCCCCCTTCTCTGCGTAAACGATTCGAGGTCCGAACCGCCCCACGAGTGATCGCTTGCTCGAACATCTGCGCATGATCCGGGACACAGGAGGTTCGCGCAATCCAACAAAAGTACCGGCGCCGAGAGACCAACGCAGAGCGTGTGCCGCATCCACAAACAGTACCTTTCTCATACCACGATGAGGCCTTCGTACCATTGGCCGGGCCGTACCTCGAACGCACAATCTCCCCTGCGAACGAATTTCCAGAAACTGCGAGGGGGGAACAGATGCAAAGCGCATACGCAGTTTGGATCGGCCAGGCCGTTGTGCTTCAAGTGGCAGCGGCGGATTTGCGGGTTCCCTTACGGGGCATCATCGTCGGGGAGACCGATGACGCAGTGCAGCTCCGCGTGGAGCAAACCTGGGACATCGACATCTACAAGAGCATGATCCTGGCCGTGGAGCAGGATCGATGGGCTCGCGTTCTTGTTAATTAGCGAGGCGGCCATGCAAGCATCGGACGTGGAGCCTCGCGAGCAACTGGATCGAAAGGTGAATGAAAGCCGGGCCGCTTTTCTGCTCGGCCTCTCCACCGAAGATTTGCGCCGCCTCTCCGCGAAAACGGGGCTTGGGCAGCGCGACGCCGAAAGCGGCGATCGTCTTTTCACTTATGCGGAGCTCTACCGGCTCTGCCGCTTAGCCGCCGAAGAAGCGGGCTTGAACGCCACCGAGCAACACGCGCTTTAGTTGCTTTAACGATTTTTCTCCGGCCCAGCACAACCCCCACGGGCCCCGGGTCCGGCTCCCCCTGCCGGTTCGGGGCCTTCCTTTTTTGTCGAACAGGTTTTCGCCGCCGCGGCGAGAGTTGACACGGCTACCCGCCTCCGACACACTGAACCGGCCCAATCGCCATGGCCGCCCCACAAAACTCCAGCCGCGATGCCGGCAGGCGCGGTGCCGCGAATAACGGCCAGATCCACGCCGTGGCCGCGGGATTTCTCGGCTGGACGCTGGACGCATTCGATTTTTTCGTGGTCGTTTTCCTCTACGGTTCCCTGGCGGCAGAATTTCACGTCAGGAAGGAAGACATCGTCGCCACGGTCGCCTGGACATTGCTCATGCGCCCGGTGGGAGCGCTGCTCTTCGGGCTGCTCACCGACCGCTACGGCCGGCGCATCCCGCTGATCGCCAACGTTGTCTTCTTTTCGGTGGTCGAGCTATTGTGCGGCTTTGCGCCGAATTACGGCGTATTTCTGTTTCTGCGCATCCTCTACGGCATCGGCATGGGCGGCGAGTGGGGCGTGGGCACATCGCTGGTAATGGAAGCCACCTCCAGCCGCTGGCGCGGCATCCTGAGCGGCATCTTGCAGAATGGCTACGCCGTTGGCTATCTGCTCGCGGCGCTGGCCTATCGCTTCGCCTTTCCGGCCTGGGGCTGGCGGCCGATGTTCTGGCTGGGCGGCATACCTGCCTTTCTGGCGCTGTATATCTCCGCCAAGGTGCCGGAGTCGGAGGCTTGGCGGCGGCACCGCAAGTCATCCACGGGAGCCGTCTTGAGAGCCGTGGGCGAGCAATGGAAGCTCTGCGCCTACCTTCTCCTGCTCATGACCTTCATGATGTTCCTCTCGCACGGCACGCAGGATCTCTATCCCGACTTCCTGCAGACGCAACATCATGCCGGGGTGGCGATCGTCTCCTACATTGTGATCCTGGGAAATATCGGCGCTATGCTCGGCGGAATCATTTTCGGCCAGCTATCGAACTCCAAGGGACGCCGCCTCAGCCTGATCGCGGCGTTGCTGCTCGCATTGGCCGTAATCCCGCTGTGGGCCTTCGGCAGTTCGCTGAAGGCGCTGGCTTTGGGTGCATTCCTGATGCAAGTGGGAGTGCAGGGCGCCTGGGGCATTATCCCCGCGCATTTGAGCGAGCTTTCCGCCGACGCCACGCGAGGACTGGTTCCCGGGCTGGCTTACCAGATGGGAATCGTGCTGGCGGCGCGCACGCCGGTGGCGGAATACGGGCTGAGCAAGCGTTTCGGCTATGGCTGGGCTTTGGCGGGATTCGAGATCTTTACCATCGTGATATTGGCGCTGGCCGTCGCGTTTGGCCCGGAACGCCGGGGCCGCAGCTTCGTCGAACCCGCGCCGGTAGAGCCTTTGCCGGCGGAATCGACTCCGGTCAGCGCCTAAGCTATCTTGGCGGTCAGCCGCTGTGTTTGGCATGGCAAGTGCGCCGTGCGCCCCCCTCGCCCCCCTAGTTTTTGTAAACGTTGTAATTCCATTGGGCTTATCTTTCAGGGTTGGAAAACGTTGTGATTCCAAAGGAGTTAAGTAGGCCGCCCATAAACTGGGATTGCGATGCCGATAGGAGGCGCGGATTTGCGCGAGCGAGCGAACTTGGAACGACGGAGCCGCAACAAGGAACAGCTGCACAGGCTGATTGCCGGTATTTCCTGATCCACGCATATATCTATTTTAACTTGGGCGTAAAGAGCCCCCTGTTGAAAACCGGCGCGCGCGGTACGGCGAGGCAGATGCAGCGGGATGCGCCGTCGCACTCTGTAACTAGGTGCCTAGATTTCCTTCGGACATGTAGAGCTCGGTCGCGGCCTCATCGAGTTCATCGTAAGAGTAGCCCTTGAAGTCACAATAGTGGCGAAGATCGGCAAGGATCTCTGTAACTTTCCGATCTTGCGAGGTGCAGCTCAGCTGGTGGGCGTTTGTCCCCAACTTTCGGAGCGTACGCGCGGCGATTTGCATTCGAGCGCATATCTCGTCTGCGACGGCATCCGATTCGAAAATCACTCCGGCGCGAGCTTCACAGACTAGGTGACGGCGAGCAAGCTTCTGTTTTGTTTTTCTTGTCAGCATCGTCCCCCCAGTCAGCGATTTGAGCACTTACCATGCCAATCACCGAAGTTCACCTGTTTTCGGTATCGGGTAACAAGCCCCCGGGTGACGGAACGGCGCATCGCAGGTTCGGTATGGAGCTTCCTCATACATTCGTGAGCCAGGAGACTTGGACCGTCACTCGCTCCTTCTTTTTGAACTCGAGGGCACCTGACAAGGGATTTCGGAAGATTTCGTGAAACGGCGATTCTCGGAAATTCTTAACGACAAAAAGGAAGAACCGATCCTTCAGTGCCTTAGCGACTTCGTATTCCTTGGGAGTGAAGAAAAGAGACCCTGCTGTGTCGTTCAGGCCCTTCACTTCGACGACCAAAAACCCTTCATCGGAACCAGCCCGCAGGCGGAAATCATACCCACATCCGAGACGGGTTGTATTCTCCACCGCATAACTTCTAAATTGCGCCAAACTGGGTTGGACTGATTCGAAATACCGTTCCGCAGCCAGACCGGTAATGAGCCTCTGTGAGAATTGCGCTATCTCGGTGGCAGGCTCTTCCTTAAATTCAAGCTGGCTCAAGATGCTTTGGTCGTATCCGAAAAACGACTGGACCAAACCTGTGAATGCTTCGAGATCTAACTTTCTGTACTCTCGAAAAATCTTTAAGCAATAGTCACGCGTTTGGCGCTTATGCCAACCCTTGCGGCGGTTCGGAAATAGGGGATCGAATTCGTCACGGTAGTTCTTTATCGAGGCCGGTTTCGATCCTAGTGCGTAGCCAATGACATTGAACGCTTCCGTGAAGCTATCCAAGCCAAGGCGTTTGAGGCCAAGGGAGTCGTATTTCGAAAGATAAAGGCCGACTAGTATTAACTTCTCGCGCTTGCCGATCCGTTGCGCGTCAAGTTCCATTGTTAACGATCATCCCGCAATCGGCTGCCGGAGATATTCGCTCTGGACCCGTTCCGGTAGAACGAACGCGACGCATGATCTCGCTGCGTTGGGCGGGGGCGAAGGTGTCCATTACAGGGCCTAAATGTAAAACAAATATGCGAGCGATGCTACCGTTTTGGGAATGCGGGTTCGGATTGGGACCCTCTTTTGCGTCTCGAAAACGAATACCGCCCCTTTTGAGCTAGTGCGTGACATTAGGCGGCGGGCGGGGATACACTGGGGGCCGATGTCGCGCAAGGGAGGACCGCATGAAGATACAGATTCGCGTCGAATGTCATGCCGGTTATCGAGCGGATGAGTATCCCTTGCGCTTTGTTCTGCGGGAGCGGCCCTTCGAGGTCCTGGAAGTAGAAGACCGCTGGTATTCTCCAGGGACAACCTATTTCCGGGTGCGCGCCGACGACGGCAACTTCTATATTCTTCGCCATGACGAGCCCATGGATGTGTGGACGCTGGACGCATTCCGCACTTCGCGCGAATACGAGATTACGCCGCAGCCTCTGGACGTAACCACGCCTCCGGGACCGCACGGGGCTTCGTAGGCCCTCCGGGACACAAACTAACTGCAGATCCCTCGGTCGCACGCCGCCGAAAAGCGGCTGCGTACTCCCTCGTGATGACAGCTTGGCGCTGGGTTCGGGGAACAACGTAGGCCGGAGATGATGAGGGATTCCTCGCTACACCACCCCAACGGACGCAAAACCAGCGCCCGTCGGGGACCCCGATTTCGCTCGGAATGACAGCCACTCAACTGCGCGGTTACTGGAAGATTTCGTTCAATAGTATTCGTTGGGGCAGGAGAAAAGCAGATCCCTCACCGACATCCGCAAAAAGCGCGGCTGGGTTCGCGATGACAGCGCAGAGGAAGCGCCGAAAGGCGAGTGGATTGAGGATGGCGGCGGGGCGGACGAAGGCTTGCGTCGGGGGGCGCCGCGCTGTAGGGTACTGCCAACTAACGCGGGGAGGCAGGCATGCGCAGGTTTCCGCTACGGATCCTAACGATTGGGCTGATTGGAGTGCTTGGCGCGATTCCGGGCGCGTTCGCGCAATCGCAGGCGCCGCCAACTCCGGCGACACGCGCGGAGCACACTCTGGACATCTATTTCATCGACACCGAAGGCGGCCAGGCGACGCTGTTCGTTTCGCCCTCGGGCGAATCGATGCTGGTGGACACGGGATTTGCGGGGAATGGCGGAATGCCCCCGGCGGCGGGCGGAGATTCCGCGCGCGTCACACGCGACGCGGACCGCATCAGCGCGGTTTTCAAGCAAGCTGGAGTGAGCGTGCTCGACTGGATGGTGATCACGCACTATCACGGCGACCATGTGGGAAACGCCGCGGAACTGGCGAATCGGATTCCGATCCGTCACTTCGTGGATCACGGGCCGTTCAGCGTGGAGTTGCAGCCGAACCGGGCGGCGGGATTTCTGGCCTATATGACGGTACGGGATAAAGGCCGCGCGATTACGGCAAAGCCAGGAGACAAAATTCCCGTGGCCGGCTTGGACGTGGAAGTGGTTTCTTCGGCGGGCAAGCTGATCACCACGCCGCTGAGCGGCGCGCCCGGAGCGGGCGCGACGAATCCGCTTTGCCGCGAGGCCAAGCTCAAGGACCAAGACCCCACGCCCGAGAACTTCGAGTCGGTGGGAATCGTGATCCGCTACGGCAACTTCCGGCTGCTCGATCTGGGCGACCTCACCTGGAACCAGGAGCACGCCCTGGCCTGCCCGGCCAATCTGCTGGGGACCTTCGACGTGTTTCACACGACGCGGCACGGCGATCCACATTCGGGAGCGCCGCAACTGGTGCACGCCATCCGTGCCAGGGTGGCGGTGATGAACAACGGCGAGAGAAAGGGCGGCTCGCCGGAATACTGGCAGACCGTCCACGACGCTCCCGGGCTCATCGATTTCTGGCAACTGCATCGCTCGGCGGAGGGCGGCGCGGAGCACAATTCTCCGGAGCAGTTTCTGGCGAACGTCAGCGAGACCGACCACGGGCACAACCTGAAGATGACCGTGCGCGCGGACGGCAGCTTCAAAATGACGAACGAGAGAAACGGCTTCACGCAAGAATATCCCGCGAAGGCGAAACCCATAGTGAGTTCATCCCGCTAGCGAACGCCCAGAGCCCACCCTTGAAAACCAAGGGTGGGGCACCCACTGCTTCATTCTCCAAGGAACAGCCTCAGGTCTCGGACGCAACAGGCGCGTCCGCGACCTGAGCTACAAAGAACGAGCAGGCTTTCGGCGGGCTAGGCGGTTTTGACTTCGGCGGCTCCCGCCAAGCGCAACTGCTTTTCCAGTTCAGGACGCGCCGTTTCGGGCGGATCGGTGACGCCAACGAGGATCTTGCCGTGCCAAATTTCCGGGTCGGACAGGCGCCGGCCCAGATGGGGCAAGCCCGCCGTGATGAGGAGGGTGACCACCGTGGTCAGGATGGCGCCCAACATGGTGGTTTCGTACAGGATGATGCCGTTGGTCCAACGGGGAGTGAGAGGCATGCCCCCGGTGGGCAAGGGATAAACGAGTTGCGTGAAGCGCACGAACAACAAACCTAAAATTGCGCCGAATATCCCGCCGATCGAGGCGAGGAGAAAGATGCGCGTCTGAGCATGCTCGTCGGAGAAGTCGTAGCCGTCGAAAGGCTCGGAACTGACGACGACGATTTGCCGTTCGGCGATGCCGAGCGCGCCTCCGGAAAGCTTCAGGGAGTTGACGGCGCGCTGCGCCGCGTCCGGGTCGGAATAGAGGGCGTAGAGAGCTTTCATCGGGACACGTCCGCTTCAGCAAGGCCAGCCTTAGCCGTGGCATGCTGCGGGTCAAAATGAACCGCGCGGCGGCGGTAGATGGGAGCTTTGCGAACGCCGGCTTCCAACTCCCACATGGAGATCATGGGCACCAGCTTCGAGAAGACCAGGTACAGCAAGGCCATCATGCCAAAGCCCGCGACGGTGAGCGTGATTTCCACCCAGGTGGGGTGATAGGTGCCCCAGGAATAAGGAAGGAACTTGTTTTCGAGGGTGGGCACGATGATCAGGAAGCGCTCCAGCCACATGCCGATGACGACAGTGGCGGAAGCAATGCAAGCCCCCGTGATGGTGCGGAATCTTTTAATGGCCAGGATCGGAAACGGGATGATGAAGTTGCAGACGACCATGGCCCAGAAAAGTGGGGCGAAGGGGCCGCGGATGGTGGCCCACAGAACATTCATTTCGGCGGTGTCATTGCCGTACCAGGCGGTGAGATGCTCGGCAAAGGTGAAGTAGAGCCACAGAAGGCTGAAGGTGAGAAGCAGCTTGCCCAGATGATCGAAATGAATGGGCTCGAGATATTCCTCCAGATGGAGGAACTTGCGGAGCAGGGCCATGGCCAGGATCAAGCCGGCGATGCCGCTGAAGATTGCTCCGACGACGAAGTAGGGTCCAAAGATCGTGGAATGCCAGCCGGGCACCGGAGTCATGGCGAAATCCCAGGAGACGATGGTGTGCACCGAGACGGCCACGGGAATGATGGCGATGGCCATGATGTGCATGGCGCTTTCCAGGCGATGCCATTGCTTGGGAGTGCCTTCCCAGCCCAGCGCGATCAGGCCGTAAAGTTTCGAGCGCCAGCCCTTCACGAGGTCGCGGGCGGCGCCGGCATCGGGAATCATGGGCAGCAAGAGAAAGAGCGAGCTGCCGCTCAGATAGGTGAGAATAGCCACGAAATCCCACAGCAACGGCGAGCGGAAATTGGGCCAGATGTGGCGTTCGGTGGGATAAGGAACGAGCCAGAAGAAAAGCCAGGGACGGCCGAGATGGCAGATGGGAATAATCGCGCCGATGGAGAGCGCGAAGACAGTGATCGCCTCGGCGCAGCGCGTGACGGGCCGGCGCCAGCCGGCGTTGGCCAGGCGCAGAATGGCGGAGATGAGCGTGCCGGCATGACTGATGCCGATCCAAAAAACGAAATTGGTGATGTCGAAGGCCCAAAACACGGGCCAGTTCAGGCCCCACACGCCGATGCCGTGATACACCTGCCAGCTAAAGGCAAAGACGCCGGCAAGGACCATGCTGCCCGCCACAGCCACGGCAAACCAGTATGCGGGGCTCGTGCGGACGAGAGGCCGCAGCAGATCCGCGCGAATTTGTTCCGCCGTTTTAGCCATTGTTCTTCCCGGAGTCCTGCAGGAGATAGTTCACGTTGGGTCTCGTGCCGAGCTCGGCCAGCAGCTTGGTGGAGCGGCCGGAGCGAGCCAGGCGCGAAACCTCGCTATTGGGATCGTTCAGATCGCCAAAGACCATGGCTTTGGGCGCGCAGGTCTGCACGCAGGCGGGATTGAACTCGCCGTCCTTCAGGTCGCGCTTTTCGCCTTCGGCTTGAATCTCCGCGGCACGAATGCGCTGCACGCAGAAGGTGCACTTTTCCATGATGCCCACGCTGCGCACGGAGACGTCCGGATTGAGCTGCAGGTGCAGAGGCTTATCCCACTCGGGATTATAGAAGTTCAGGAAACGGACGGTATAGGGGCAGGCGTTGGCGCAAAAGCGAGTGCCGATGCAGCGGTTGTAGACCTGCGCGTTCAGCCCTTCCGGCGTGTGATAGCTGGCGTAAGTGGGGCAGACGGGCTCGCAGGGCGCATCGTCGCACTGCTGGCACAGCACCGGCTGAAAGCGCAGCTTCGCATTGGGGAATTCGCCCTCCCAATAGCGCTCGACGCGAATCCAGTGTTTGGCGCGCCCGCGGGCGGCCTGATCCGGTCCGGCGGTGCCGATGTTGTTTTCCGCATGGCACGCGACGACGCAGGCTTCGCAGCCGGTGCACCGGTCGAGGTCGAGAACCATGGCCCATTTGTGAGTCATTTCGTCTTCTCTCTGTCGCGCTGTTGCGGCCGCAGTGCCGGGCCGTGGCAGATGTTGTTCAACGCCGTGGTTCCTCGATCGGGAATTGGCTGAGTCCACCCGCAAAAGCGATCAGCTTGCCCTCTTCAACGCCGCCGACGCGGGCGACTTTCACGCGCGTGGCCGCCCAGGCCGGCGCTCCGGTTTCGGCTTCCGTGAGGGGAGCGACAATGGCCAGCGGATTGGCGCCGCGCCCTCTGGCGAAACGGCTGAACTTCTCGTGCCCTTGCCCCATGGGCATGGCGACCACATCGGGAGCGATCCCCGGCGAGGGCACCGCCGGCGCCCGGACGCTGCCGTGGGATGACGTGACTTCCACGAGATCGCCGAGGCCGATGTGCAGCTGCTCGGCCGTCTTGGGATTGATCTCCACCCAACTGCACCACATGGCGCTGGTGAGTGGGTCCGGCATCTCTTGCAGCCAAGGGAGGTGGGCAAGCGAGCCATCGCGCAACGACTGCGACGGATAGGGCATGAAGTAAAAGGGGAACTCCTGGGCCGCGCCATCGAACTGCGGTTCGGCGAATTTCGCGGGGGCGTGCGCGGACGCTGCCTGCGCCTTCAGACTCCCCTCGCCCCACCAGCCGCCTTGCGTGGTCATCTTCGTCCAGAAATCGTCTTCCGACGGCGGAGCTTTTTCGCCGGTGTGCTGGCGGAGAGGAACGTAGGCGGCGCGCAGCATGGCGTCGTAGGACTTCCAAGGCAAAGCCGCGGCGACAGGCCCGCCGAGGCGTTGGGCAACGTCCAGCAAAACATCCGGCATGGGACGAGTATTGTGCAGCGGATGAACGGCCGGCGGCGCCAGGCTGACGACGCTCTGCGTCGGCCCCGAAGCGGAAATATCGTCGATCCAGGATTCCAGCGCCGCGCTATCCGGAAGGATCAGATCGGCATATGCGCTGGTCTCATCGACAAAGCTTCCGAAGCTGGCGATATACGGAATTTTCGCCAGGGCCTCGCGAAACTGGAGATTCGGGGGCGCTCCGAAAACGGGATTGGCGTCGTAGAGCAGCAGAACCTTTGGCGCGTGCACGTCGCCTTTCAGAGCGGCTTGTGAAAGCGAAGTCAGGGACGCCAGGCCGGCCTGAACATGGGAAGAGTCGGCGAGAGCGCTGGCAATGGGCGGCTGCGGCGTGAAGCTGAGAACGGGGTTCGTGCGGCCGGTTTCCACCAAAGCTTCCAGTGCATTCACGGCAAGGGCATTGAACATGCCGTTGGTTTGCGCGAGCGGCGCTCCGGCAACGACTACAGCCGCCGACTCAGCGCCGGCAATCTCATGGGCTAGGCGCGCGACGGTATCGGCACCGATGCCGGTTTGCTTGGAGACGGTTTCAGGGGCATAGTCCTGCAGGCCCTCGGACCAACCGGCAATGAGCCCTGCCGCGCGCGGATGGGTATCGCGTGAGCGAAGCTTATCCGCGAGAATCACGTGAGCGATGCCGAGCGCCAGCACACCCTCCATCCCCGGCCGGCAAGGAACCCATTCGTCGGCGTTGGCGCCCGTCTGCGACATGCGCGCCTCCACCTGCACGAACCTGCCTCGGCGCCCGGGACGGCCCCGGCGCATTTCGCCATAGCCGATGGACTGCGCGACCGGCGAATTCCACGTGCCGAGAAGGTCGCTGCCGAAGGAGATCAGGTAATCGGCGCGGGAGAGATCCAGAGTGGGAAGCTCGGGCACGCCGAAGCTCAGTAGATTGGCTTGGCGTAAAACGGCTTCGTCCAATGGTTCGTAAGCGATGGAAGGGGGAGCGCCGAACGCCTTCAGGAATCGCTCGATCAGTTCGCGCCGCTGGCCTCGCAGAGGGCGCGCGAGAAAAGCCAGCGAAGCCGCGTCGGAACGAATTTCGGAGAGATGGGAGGTCAGCTCGGTGAGCGCGGCGTCCCAGGTAATTTCCTGAAAATCGCCGGAGCCTCGCTCGCCGCGGCGCTTGAGGGGATTCGCCAGGCGATCCGGGTGATAGAGGACCTGCAACCCGGCCTGACCTCGCGGGCAGAGCTTGCCTCGGCTGACGGGATGATCGGGATTGCCTTCGAGCTTTTTCGCCAGTCCCATTTTGACGACGCCGGTCTGGCCATTGCGCACGACTTCGGCATCGCCCTGCATCACGCGCACGAGCGTGCCGCAGCCAGCGGAGCAAAGCGTGCATACGCCCGGTTTCCAGGTGGCGATTCCAGGAACGAGATCGTCGTCGGGAATGAAACGGATGAGCTGGTGCTCGGGGCTGCCGCAGGATTCGAGAGCCGTCAGGGCTCCCGTGAGAGCCGACACTTTGAAAAAGTTACGCCGATCCATTTTTCCTGACTCTCACCATTAGTAATGGCACGTCGTGCAATCGACCGAAACCTTGCGCTGCGTGTGGCAGGCGAGGCAGTAACTCATGTTCAGGTTCACCGTGCGCACGGCGGTGGTCTGCTGCGTCATATCGCCATGGCAGTTCGCGCAGGCCACTCCGGCGCGGATATGCGGCGCATGATTGAAGCGAACGTGCGCCTGGGCACTATAGTCGTACACGCGCACCCAGGGAATATCCTCGCCCCGCGCCTGATAGGCCGCGACCTTCTTGATCTCCGGCCGGTCCGTGGCGATCACCTGATGGCAGTTCATGCAGAACTTCACGCTGGGGATGGCCGCTTCGGGCCCCTGGCTCGCGCCCGCGTGGCAGACCTCGCATTGCAGGCCCTTGGCGAGATGCGTCTTGTGAGGGAAGGCGATGGGCTGAGCGGGTTGAGAGGAATGGCCCTCGAAGAAATCGGCAATGGCGTCACGCACGCTCTCGTGGGCCGGCGAGAACACGCCGTTGTCCGGTTGTCCGGATGGCGTTCCGGCGGCCAAGGTCGCCCGCACGACCCATCCGCCGACGCACAGGAGCCCAACGATCAGGCCTATCTTGATCCCGGTAAGCACCCGCATGTAGCCGCGCCGCTTGCGCGTCGCCCTATCCTCCAAGTCAGTCTAAGTCGAGCGTGAGAGCTTACACCAAAAACGGGTACGAGGCGTCCCTGAGGATCAGGAGGCCGCTTTGATACTGGCGACGTGAATCGTCTTGGTGGCCGCGTCGAAGGTGCCCGTAACCTCAACCTTTGCGCCGGCGAAAGCCTTGGGTTTTGTCTGGTCGTCCAGCATGTAGACGGTCTTGGTGCCGGCATCAAACAGGACGTACTTACCCCCGATCATCACGCAACGGTTGGTGCAGTCCTTGGGGCTTTCGCCCTTCTGCTGCATGAGAGAATGTCCGCCCAGCAACGCGCACTGCTGGTCCATGATCTCCCCGTTAAACGTCTGGGGCTTTTGGGCAGCCAAGCTCATAGCCAGTAGAGAAGCCGAGGCGAGCGAGGCGATCACAAACTTTTTCATCTTAGGCTCCCTCCGAAACAAGCGTCGTAATGCGCCCAGCATACATCAGAGAAGCGGCAACAATGCCCGCCTTAACAACAATTTTACGTTCGCGCGAAGCCGCCCTCAGCACAGCGGCTGCCGGGCCCAGCCGGCGCAGAACTACCGTTACTCAATTGGTCTGCAGAGCCGTTTTTCAGGGAGCGAGAGACGCGGCATAAGCGGAAAGGTTCAGGATGTCCTCGGGGGACAGACCTTGCGCCACCGATTGCATCTGCATTGCCGCGGCCGATTTGTTCGTGCCCACCTTGAAACCAAAAAGTTGGCGGGCAATGTAATTGGGATGTTGACCCGCGAGCTTAGGAATATTGCCGAAGCCTTTCAGCCCGTCGCCATGGCAAATGGTGCAGGAGATCGTTTTGCCGCCACCGGTGGTAGCCAAGTCCTTGCCCTTGGCAATGCTGCCCATGGGTACATAGGCGATGAAGCTGGACTTGGGAGAGCGCGCGAGGGCAACCTTGGTATCCGTGGGCACCTCGATAATGCGGTTGCCGATGGGCTCCATGGCGCCGCCGGGCACCGCCAGGCGCATGCGTCCGCCGTTCACCCAGGTCTTGGGAACCATGTCGGCTTCCTTGACTTCGAGCGCCGGAGGCGTGGTCAGCGAAGCGAACCATTCGCTGGCGGCCTTGGCGTCATCGTCGGACGTTCCCTGGCTGATGGTATTCATGCGCGCGGGATCGGTTCTATCGCCGCTCTTGAAGTCGGCCATCTGCTGTTCCAGAAAATCGGCGGACATGCCGGCAAGGTCGGCTGATTCGGGATGGCCATGGCCTGAAAAAAGATGGCAGGCGGCGCAGCCGTAGCCTTTATTGGAGGCGCCGCTCTTAACGACGGCCGGTGCACCCTTGGACAAGTCCGGGTACCAATCCGGCGGGCTGTTGAAGTCGTCGATCTCTTTCATGGTGTACGACTTCGTGCTGTCGGGAAGCATGATCGGTCCGCTGGGCGGCTCGGCGCCCGCGGGCGGGTTGGCATCCGCCACGGGGAAGGCCCAGGCGGGATGGTTCTCCGCATCCTGCTGCGCCGGAGCGGCGCTGATGGCGAGCAGAGACAACAAGACAGGTATCACAAGCCAAGCATAGGTTCTCATTTACGGTTCTCGACCCTTTCGCCGCGAAAGTGACCCACTCCTATCGCGCCTAATTGATACACGACTCCGGCCCACGATTCAAGGTCTGCGGCCTGGTTTTGGGGCGACGAAAAAAGGCAGCCGCTCTCCGCAGGACGCCGCCTCAGGCTGCTCCTTAACGCTTGCGTTCCGCCAATAAGCTTCGCATCACGAAAATCAAATTCGCGGGCCGCTCGGAAAGCCGGCGCATGAAGTAAGGTACCCAGGCCGAGCCAAAGGGGACGTATACGCGGAATGGATGTCCCTCCGAAATCACTTTTTGTTGGAGGTCTCGCCGGATGCCCAGAAGCATCTGAAATTCGTATCGGGCCGGGGGCACGCCCAGCGCGCGAATCTTTGCGAAAGCGTAGTCGACGAGCTCAGCGTCGTGTGTCGCTATGGCCACCATGGGCGCTTTTTTTTCTTCCGGCGCTTTGGTAATTAGCTCCAACATCCGGTCCAGCAGCCTTCGGTAGTTGGCGTCGACCTCGCTCTTTTTCTGAAAGGCGACCGACGCCGGTTCGCGATAGGCTCCCTTCACCAGGCGGATCTTCGGGATTAAAGGCGCGAGGCTTTGCAGGTCGGATTGGCTGCGGCGGAGATACGCTTGCAGGGCCACGCCGGCATTGCCGTGCTCTCGCTGGACCTCTTCGAAAATGCGGAGAGTTGAGTCCGTATAGGCGGAGCCCTCCATATCGATTTCGATGGTATTGCGCAGGGCCGCCGCGGCCGAGGCGATCTCGTGGGTGAGGCCCAGGCAAAGCTGGCGATCGAGATCGAGACCGAGCTGGGTCAATTTCACGGCGATGTTGCCCTCAATTCCGGCCTGGGGAAGCGCACGCAGCATCTGGATGTAGGAATCGCGGGCGCCGCGTGCCTCCGCCGGGGTGGCCACATTTTCGCCCAGGTGATTCAGGATGACGCGCTGGCCGGCGCGGGCCACAGGAGCGATCGTTTCGAGCGCCGGGCCGAGGGTTTCACCGGCGACGAATCTGCGGGTGAAGTCGTGCCGGGCGCCCAGGCGGGCGACCCAATCGGTGACGCTTCTCTTGGTGGACAGCCAGAAGATCAGATCGCGCAGCGGGTTCGTAAGTCGCCTCTCACCAGCTTCGGAAACGATGGCGCTACCGTAGTTCGCAGTTGAGAATTTAGCAGAGCGGGTTAGAATGACCTAACCCACCCTTGAACCTGCGAGCAACGCCGCGCAGCTCGCCGGATCGTCCCCAATAATCGCCGCGTTGCCTTTTGTGACCTGTGCTGCATCTCAGTGATAGAACGGCAGTCGCCCGGCCAGAATCGCCGTGGCGCAGGAGGGTGCGCCAATTTCCAGCACCATGACGGTGTCTCTCGAAGCGAAGCGCGCCGACCAGCCATTTCAGTTCGTGGCCGCTTCTTATCTGATCCGCATCGGCGCCGAGCCCGTGCAAACTCTGGGCGCCTTGGCTAAGAGCCTGCGGAGCTGTTCGGAAGCTTCGATTTTTTTCCATACCTTTCAGAGCCTGGAGACGCATCACTACACGTCCTTTTCCAGCGACTTCGCGCAATGGGCTTTGACCGCTTGCAACGAAGCCGCTTTGGCGGAACAGTTGGCGATCGTGGACCTGCGGGAGATCGTATCGATCGCGGACCTCCGCGGGATGCTCGTGGGAACCGTTCAAGATTATTTGAAGGAGCACTCGCAGGCGGCGGACCGCCGGGCCTTTGAAGCTTTTTACTTTTGCGAGGCCAGAGAAGTGACCGTCCCGTCCGGGCCGCCGGCCTGGACCCTGGCGGAATTGGCCGATGGAATTCACCTGCTGGGGCATCAATCCCTCCACTATCACTTCATCAATTCCAGGCTGCGGCTGCACCTGAAGACGAACGATTTCTCCTATTGGATCGAGCACAACCTGAACTATCCGTGGCTGGCCGCGAGGCTGAACCGGCTGGACTTCTATAACGATACGCTCGACGATTTGCGCCAGGATATTCTGGCCGTTCTCGAGCCCCAGGAAAAGCGATGAGCGCGACCGAAGTTGCCAAACCGACCGCGGTTCTGCCCGTCCTGCAGGACTATGCGGCCATTGTAGGCGAGCCGGAAATTCTGGAGCTGCGGGAACTGGCCCGGCGCCTGGCGGGCCGCCGCGTGAAGATGGTCAATTCGACGGCGGTGGGGGGCGGCGTAGCGGAAATCCTGAATCGGCTCGTCCCGCTGATGGAAGAGGTGCAGGTGCCGACCCGGTGGGAGGTGATCACCGGCGGCGAAAAGTTCTTTCATGTCACCAAGGCATTTCACAATGCCTTGCATGGCGCTCCCTACGACGGTTCGGCCGACTGGTTCGACGCATTTCTGGCCACGAACGAGGAAAACCGGCGCCGCATGCACTTCGAGGAGGATTTTGTGGTCATCCACGATCCGCAGCCGGTGGCGCTGATCGCCGGGCGGGATCCCGCGCGGCACGAGTCGCAGCGCTGGGTGTGGCGCTGCCATATCGATCTTTCCAATCCCAACGCGCAGGTCTGGGATTTTCTCAAGCCCTGGGTGGAACGATACGATGCTTCGCTTTTTTCCTCGCCCCAGTTCACGCGCGGTCTGGGCATTCCGCAATACCTTTTCTATCCCACCATCGACCCGCTGGCGGACAAGAACCGCGAGCTCGATGCTGACTTTGTCCGCGGGGTGCTGGAGCAATTTCAAATCGATCCCGAGCGGCCGATACTCACGCAGATCTCTCGATTCGACCGTCTGAAGGATCCCGTGGGCGTGATCCGCGCCTATCGGCTGGTGAAAAAGTATCAGGATTGCCAGTTGGTTCTGGCGGGCGGCAGCGCCACAGACGATCCCGAGGGCGCGGCGGTGCTGCGGGAGGTTGAGGAGGCGGCGGCGGGCGATCCGGATATCCATATTCTCAACCTGCCGCCCTGGAGCCACACGGAAATTAACGCCTTGCAGCGAGGATCGACCATCGTCATTCAAAAATCGCTCAAGGAGGGCTTCGGCCTGACGGTGAGCGAGGCGCTCTGGAAGAAAAAACCGGTGGTCGCTTCTGCTGTGGGCGGCATTCCCTCCCAAGTGATCCACAAGCTCACCGGCATGCTGGTGCATTCGCCCGAGGGCACCGCTTACCAAATCCGGTTCCTGCTTTCCAATCCGGCGTTCGCAAAATCGCTGGGCGAGAATGGGTATCAGCACGTCAAGGAACACTTCCTGGTGACCCAGAACCTGAGGCGCTACCTGGTCCTATTTTTGGTGCTGCTGCAGGGCGGGTAGTCTTCCCGGCAGATGCATCGCGCCCACCGGCTCGTCACTCTTTGCGCAGCAATGAGTTACGCGCACAACTTTTAGCCCTCCGGCGGGTTTACAATCAAGGACATCGCAGCGTTCCTCTTAGACTTTTGCTTGCCGGGAGCCGCAAATGGCAAGATTTCAGCGCCAGCATTTTTCTCGAAGACCGGACGCATTGCTGATTGCCGTTGCCGGCCTGCTGTCTGTGAGTCTTGTTTTACTGATCCCCTACTTGGCCGCGGGCCGGGACAGCAAGGCCAGTAATCCGCAGCAGGGTTCGAAAGTTCCCCAAAGCCTCAAGGGATTGCCGCCGACCGATCTCACCGAAGACGAAGCCGTCGCGCACGCGCTGAATCGCCTGGGGTATGGTCCGCGTCCCGGAGACGTCGATGCGGTGAAGCAGATGGGCCTGGCAAAGTGGATCGACCGGCAACTTCATCCCGAATCCATCGACGATTCGGCCCTGCAGGCGCGGCTTTCGCACTTTTCTACTCTGAACATGTCCTCTCAAGCGCTATTGGATAAGTTCCCGCGGCCCAAGGCGGCCGCCCAGCGCGAGGGCGTGACTCCACAACAATACCGGCAACAGCAGCAGGCCAAATTGCAGGCCGCACGGCAAGCGACGAACGGCCAAGAGCAGATGGCGGCAAACGGCGATGCTCAGTCGAATGACAATTCGGCCCAAGTTGGAAACGCCGGTTCGGCCCCATCCGTTTCGCCGCAGAACATGACGCCCGACGAGCTTGCGGAAATCCTTCTGCCCGGCGCGAAACAGGCCGCTAAGGGCGGCGGAAATCCGCTGTTGAATTTCGAGCAGATCACCACGCCGCAGCGTATCACCGCCGAACTGGCCATGGCCAAGATGGACCGCGCGGTGTACAGCGAGAAGCAGCTTTACGAACAGATGGTGGACTTCTGGTTCAACCACTTCAACGTCTTTGCCGGAAAGGGCGTGGATCGCTGGCTGCTGACCTCATACGAACGCGACGCCATTCGCCCGCACGCCATGGGCAAGTTCCGCGACCTGCTGGAGGCCACGGCGAAAAGTCCGGCCATGCTCTTCTACCTGGACAACTGGCAGAGCGTCGATCCAAAAGCTTGGGCGCGACTGCAACAGCAGCGGGCCATGCGCCAGGCTTATCGCGCGCGATTCGGCGGGCCCTTTGGCGTGCCGCCAATGCCTGGGGCGGGAGCCAATCCGAATCAAGCCAAGAAGCAGGAGCGCGGCTTGAACGAGAATTATGGGCGCGAACTGATGGAGCTGCACACGCTCGGCGTGGATGGCGGCTACACGCAGGACGACGTGGTCGAAGTAGCGGGCGCGTTCACGGGCTGGTCGATCCGGCAGCCGCAGCGCGACGCGGAGTTCTTCTTTGACGAGGCGCTGCACGACTCATCGTCCAAAATGGTGCTCGGGCATAAGATCAACGCCGGCGGAATGCGCGACGGCGAAGAAGTTCTGGACCTGCTCGCGCGCGATCCGCACACGGCGCGTCATCTTTCGCTCGAAATCGCGCGGCATTTCGTCTCCGACAATCCGCCGGACGCGCTGGTGGAGCGCATGGCGCAAACCTACGAAAGCACCGACGGCGATATCCGCGCCGTGCTGCACACCATGATCTACTCGCCGGAATTCTGGTCGCGCGAGAGTTACCGCGCCAAGGTCAAGACGCCTTTCGAACTGGTGGTTTCGGCTGCGCGGGCCGTGGGCGCGGAGATCGATGTTCCCTTGACCCTGGTGCAATGGACCGGGCGCATCGGCGAGCCGCTCTATCAATGCCAGCCTCCCACGGGCTATGCGGATAAAGCGGAGGCGTGGGTCAGCACGGGCGCCCTGCTCAACCGGCTGAACTATTCGCTGGCGCTTACCGGCAACCAGTTGGCGGCCGTGCATACGGACATCCCGTCTTTGCTCGGTGCCGATCGCTCTTCCAAACCGGACGCCGTGCTCGATGCGGCCATCGGCGTGTTGCTTTCCGGAGAGGCGTCTCCTGAAACGCGCGCCACGCTTCAAAAGCAGATGAACGATCCGCGCGTGCTGCAAGCCAGGCTGGACGATCCGGTGACGCGCGTAAATTCGGGAATGATTGCGGGCTTAGTGCTGGGCGCGCCGGAATTTCAGCGGCGCTGACGGGAAACCGCAAGGGAGAATGGCCATGGACGTTTCACGGCGGGCATTTCTGAAAAACGGCGGCGTCGCCATGATCGGCATGAGCACGCTTCCGGCGTTCCTGCGCCGCGCCATCGCGGCGACGCCGGCCTCGAACCGCAAGAAGCTCGTGGTGCTCTTCCAGCGCGGGGCCGCGGACGGATTGAACATCGTGGTGCCCTTCGCCGAGCCGAACTACTACCGCATCCGGCCCACGATCGCGATTCCCCAGCCGAAGCGGGGCGGCGAATTGGCCGCGCTCGACCTGGACGGCTTTTTCGGCCTGCATCCGAGCCTCGCGCCTCTCGTGCCCCTTTTCCAAAAGCAGCAGTTGGCGATCGTGCACGCGGCGGGCTCGCCGGATACCACGCGCTCGCACTTCGACGCGCAGGACTACATGGAGTCGGGAACGCCCGGCGTGCGGGCGACCGACGATGGCTGGCTCAACCGCGCGTTGCGAGCTATTCCTGAACCGGACGCCTCGCCATTCCGCGCCGTGGCCATGGGCCCCAATCTGCCGCTGACGTTGCGCGGCTCCGCTCCCGCCATCGCGCTGCCGGATATCAAGCAGTTCCGCGTCTTCGCGCAGTCGCCGGCGGTGGAGGGCGGGTTCGAGGCGTTATACGCCGACACAGTGGATGAGGCCCTGCGCGGAACGGGCACGGAGACGTTTGAAGCGATCGATATGCTGCGCAAGGCCGATCCTACCCGGCTGCAGCCGGAGAACGGCGCGGCCTATCCGCGAAGCCGCGTGGGACAGGCGATGCAGCAGGTGGCGCAACTGCATAAAGCGAATATCGGCCTGGAAGTCACGTTCGTCGATACCGGAGGATGGGACAACCACGTCAACGAAGGCGGAGCGCAGGGACAGCTGGCCAATCTATTGCGCGACCTCGGGCAATCGCTTGCGGCGTTCTCTCAGGATATGGGCGACCGCATGGAAGACATCGTGGTCGTCACCATGTCCGAATTCGGCCGCACCGCCCACGAGAACGGCAACCGCGGCACCGATCACGGCCATGCCAACTGCATGTTCGTGATGGGCGGGGACGTGAAGGGCGGAAAAGTGTACGGGAAGTGGCCGGGCCTCGGTCCCGAACAGCTTAACGAAGGCCGCGACCTTACGCTGACCACGGACTTTCGCTCGGTCCTCGGCGAGATCATTTCACGCCACTTGGGCACGGACAAATTGGACGCCGTGTTCCCCGGTTTCGCCAACGATCCGCGCAAATTCCCCGGTCTGCTGAGAACTTAGGCCAAGCGATCACGTCGGGTTGTGCCCGCCGAGATTAATCGGCGGGGGCGCGGGAGACTTCCTTGGACTTCGCTCCTTCCGAAGCATGGATGCGCATGCCGTAGAACGAGCGGTAGACAAAGACAAACGAGATCACGAAGAAAACCGCCGCCAGCAGATGAGTCAGCATCCCGCCCGTCTCCGCCGTCAGTTGCACGGCCAACTCGACCGCAAGCAGCCCAAACAAGGTGGTGAACTTGATCACCGGATTGAGCGCCACCGAGGAAGTATCCTTGAAAGGATCGCCGACTGTGTCGCCGATTACGGTGGCGGCGTGCAAGTCGGTGCCTTTTTGTTTTAGTTCGACTTCCACGATCTTCTTGGCGTTGTCCCAGGCGGCTCCCGCATTGGCCATGAAGATGGCCTGGAAGAGGCCGAACATGGCGATGGAGATCAGGTAGCCGATGAAGAAGAAGGGCTCGACGAAGGCGAAAGACAGCGCCGCGAAGAAAACGGCCACGAAGATATTCAGCATGCCTTTCTGCGCATACTGGGTGCAGATCTCCACGACTTTCTTGCTGTCGGTAACCGAAGCCTTCTCCACGCCTTCGAGGCGGATGTTGGCTTTGATGAACTCGACCGCGCGATAGGCGCCGGTGGTTACGGCTTGCGTGGAAGCGCCGGTGAACCAGTAGATCATGGCGCCACCGGCGATGATTCCGAGCAAAAATGGCGCGTGCAGCAGCGAGAGCTTATCGACATTTTCCGTGAGGCCGTTGGTAAGCGCCATGATGATGGAAAAGATCATGGTGGTGGCGCCGACCACCGCGGTGCCGATGAGCACCGGCTTGGCCGTGGCTTTGAAGGTGTTGCCCGCGCCATCGTTTTCCTCGAGCAGATCCTTGGCGCGTCCGAAATTGGCATCGATGCGGAAATCGCGCTTGAGCTCCTCGTGAATGCCCGGCTGCTGCTCGATCAGGGAAAGCTCAAAGACGGATTGGGCGTTATCGGTGACCGGACCATAGGAGTCCACGGCAATCGTTACCGGCCCCATCCCCAGGAAGCCAAAGGCGACCAGGCCGAAGGCGAAAACAGGCGCGGCAATCATTAGATTGCTCAACCCTTGCAGTCCAACCATATAGGCAATGGACATGAGCCCAGCCATGGCCAGCCCGAGGTAGTAGCCAGAGAAATTGCCGGCCACGAATCCCGACAAAATGCCGAGGGAAGCTCCGCCCTCCTGCGCGGAAGTCACCACTTCCTTGACGTGGCGCGATTCCGTGGAGGTAAAAACCTTCACCAGTTCCGGAATCACCGCGCCCGCCAGCGTTCCGCAGGAGATAATCGTTGCCAGCTTCCACCATTGCGTGGTGTCGCCGCCCAGATTGGGAATCACCTGCCAGGAGATCAGATAGGTCAGGCCGATGGAAACGAAGGATGTAAGCCAGACCAGCGAGGTGAGAGGCGCCTCAAAATTCATGTGGTCGGCGTTCGAATAACGCGCCCGGGCGATCGCGCCATTGATGAAGTAAGAAGCCGCGCTGGCCACCAGCATGGCGATGCGCATGACGAAGATCCATACCAGGAGCTGCACCTGAACGGCGGGGTCTTTTACGCCCAGCAGGATGAAGGTGATGAGCGCGACGCCGGTGACGCCGTAAGTTTCGAAACCGTCGGCGCTGGGACCCACCGAATCGCCGGCATTATCGCCGGTGCAATCCGCGATGACGCCGGGATTCCGGGCGTCGTCTTCCTTGATGCGGAATACGATTTTCATGAGGTCAGAGCCGATATCGGCGATCTTGGTAAAGATGCCGCCGGCGATACGCAGAGCGGCGGCGCCCAGCGATTCGCCAATGGCGAAGCCGATGAAGCAAGGGCCGGCGTAATCGCCGGGAACAAAGAGAAGAATGAAGAGCATCATCAGAAGCTCGACGCTGATGAGCATCATGCCAATGCTCATGCCGGCGTCGAGGGGAATTTTGTAGATGGGATAGGGCTTGCCCGTAAGGCCGGCGAAGGCGGTGCGCGAATTCGCAAACGTGTTTACGCGAATGCCGAACCAGGCCACGCTGTAGCTGCCGGCAATCCCCAGGATGCTGAAAAGCAGAATGATCGCCACGCGGAAGGCGTCCATGTCCAGCAGGAGGCCGAAGTAGAGCACGATGACCACGGCGATGAATGTCTCCAGGAGCACCAGGAACTTGCCCTGGGTGACCAGGTAGGTTTTGCAAGTCTCATAGATCAACTCGGAGATTTCGCGCATGGAGCGGTGCACGGGCAGGTTCTTGAGCCGCTGGTAAATCGTCAACCCGAAAATCAGGCCGAAAATACAAAAAAGGATGCCAAAGATCAGCAGCTTGTGGCCGTCGATGCCGAAGAACGTCACCTGCGAGAGGTCCGGCAGCTTCAAATTGGCCTCGCCGCCCGCTTCCGGCGCTTGCGCCCAGCCCGAAGCCGCGGTCATTGGCAGGGCCGCAAATGCGGCAGTGACTTTCAGAAGGCGCCGAGCCAGCGGCCGGCAAATTTTGGCCCTTTGCATCAGCAGCCAGCCAGCCCCCGCGGCAAACAACCAGACCCATCCCATTAATTGCATGCTTCCTCCGTTATTAAGCCTCACTCAGGGAACAATCAGGTGTGCTTTCACCAGACAGGTAAAGGGACACTTTATAGCACGCTTTCTCGATGGTCAAGAATCGGCCAGCTGCGTTAGTGGCTAATTCAGCCATCCAATTGGCAAGGGTCTCCCGTCAAAGTTCCGGGCGCCAAAGCGCGCTAATAGCGCGGGTTTCGGACGGCGCAAAAGTATAGAATCTCCCCGGCTCTATGGGTAACTATCATGTTCCAGGGTGGGTGCTGAAAGCGATTGCCTACTCCGGCAGTCTGACTCTTCTAGGCCTGTCGTTTTTGGACGCCACCGTGCTTCCTTTCCCTTCCCTGAACGATCTGCTCTTGATCGATCTGTGCATCCAGGCGCCTGCGCGGATGACTTATTACGCGCTTATGGCCACGATCGGTTCCGTGGCGGGTTCCGTAGTGCTCTACTTTATCGCCCGCAAGGGAGAAGAAGCCGCGTTCCACAAGAAGGCAGGTTCACAGGCACCGCAGATCCGGCATTGGATGGAGCGAAATGGGTTTGTCACTCTGGTCGTGGCGGCGCTCTTGCCTCCGCCCACGCCATTCAAACTTTTTGTGCTCGGCGCAGGAGCGCTGGGGATGCCTTTTCGCGGGTTCGTGGCGGCCATGAGCATCGCGCGCGCCGTGCGTTTTTTTGCGGAAGGCTATCTGGCCACGCGCTACGGACCGCAGACGACGCGTTTTCTCATGGCGCACAGTGTGGCCTTTGCCATTTCCACGGTGGCCTTTGTCCTGGTGTTCTATTGGATTGCGCGCGTATTGATGCGCGGAACGCCGGGAGAGAAGGCCTGACTTCCCGCCGGCGCTGTCCCATCAAACGGCGATCTCACGACCCTCTTATATAATAAGGACTCGCGCGCCGATAAGGGCCAGCCGCGTCATGGTCAAAACGAAAAACGATCGCAAGCTCCTCGAGCGGGCCGCCAAATTGCGCGACGAGATTCGCCTGCACGAGCATCGCTATTACGTGCTCGACCGGCCCTCCATCTCCGACGCCGAATTCGACCGCCTGATGAACGAGCTGAAACGGCTCGAGGCCGAGCATCCGGAACTGGCAACGCCGGACTCTCCCACGCAGCGCGTCGGCGGAGCGCCCCGCAAAGGCTTCGAGACGCGCCGCCACACTCCGCCGATGCTGAGCCTGGACAACGCATTCTCCTTCGAGGAACTGGACCGCTTCGATCGCCGCGCCCGCGAAGTCTCCGGCCGGCAGGAGATCGAATACATCGTCGAGCACAAGTACGACGGCCTGAGCATGTCCCTGCACTACGACCAGGGCCGGCTCGCTCTCGCAGTCACGCGCGGGGACGGAGTGAACGGCGAGGACGTGACCGCCAACGTGGCCACTATCGAGGCCGTTCCGAGGCGAGTGGACGCCGACCGATTGAGGCGGCTCGGCCTAAGCGGCGATTTCGAAGTTCGCGGCGAGATCATCATGCCCCTGCAAGCCTTCGCCAAGCTGAACGAGCAGCAGGAAGAGCTCGGCGCGAAGCGCTTCGCCAATCCCCGAAACGCCGCGGCGGGATCGGTGCGTGTGCTCGATCCGCACATTACGGCTTCGCGGCAGCTCGATTTCTTCGGCTATTACCTGCTTGCCGGGGGGCGAACTCCCTTCCCGCGGCATTCCGACGAACTGGAAGCCATCTCCGCGCTGAAATTCAAGGCTTTGCAATGGAAGCGATGCGCGTCGATCGAGGAAGTAAGGAAGTACTGCGCGGATTGGGAAGAGAAGCGCGAGAAGCTGCCTTACGAAATCGACGGCATCGTAATCAAGGTGAACGAGCTTTGGCTTCAGCAGGAGCTTGGCTTCACCTCCAAGGCTCCCCGCTGGGCCATTGCTTACAAATATCCCGCGCGCCAGGAGACTACCACCGTGCGCGAGGTCATTTTCCAGGTCGGACGAACCGGCGCGCTTACCCCCGTGGCTTTGCTCGATCCGGTGGCCGTGGGCGGAGTCACGGTCAGCCGCTCGACTCTGCACAACATGGACGAAATCGAGCGCCTCGGCCTGGCGGCGGGCGATGCCGTGCTGATCGAACGCGCGGGCGAGGTGATTCCCCACGTCGTAAAAGTCGTGCGGGAAGGAAAAGACCGGCGACCGGTGGAAGTGCCGAAAACCTGTCCGGAATGCGGCAGCCACATTCACAAATCTCCGGACGAAGTGGCCTACCGCTGCGTGAACGCCACCTGCCCGGCAAAGCGCCGGGAGTCGCTGATCCACTTCGCCAGTCGGCACGCCATGAATATCGATGGGTTGGGCGAGAAAATTGTGGACCAACTCGTCTCCACGGGCATGGTCAAGGATTTCGCGGACATCTACCATCTTGACGCGGAAAAGCTGGCCTCTCTCGAACGCATGGCGGAAAAATCGGCGGAGAACCTGCTGGGCGAAATCGCCGCCAGCAAGTCCAACGATCTTGCGCGGCTGATCTACGCACTGGGGATACGCTTTGTGGGGGAACGCACCGCGCAACTGCTGGCCGAGCATTTCGGCTCGATCGGCGCGTTGGCAAATGCCGATGAGCACGCTTTGACGGAAGTCGGCGAAGTGGGGCCCAAAGTGGCCGCCAGCATCGTCGAGTTCTTCGAAGAACCGGCGAACCGCGAAGTGGTAAAGCGTTTGCGCGCCGCGGGCATCGATCCGCAACATGCCCGGCAAGAGGCGGTTTCCAATCGCCTCGCGGGCCAAACATTTGTCTTCACCGGAACATTGGCGCGGCGCTCGCGCGAGCAAGCCGGCGAATTGGTGGGGAGCCACGGCGGGAAAGTGGTCAGCTCGGTGAGCAAGAATACCGATTACGTCGTCGTAGGCGCCGATCCGGGATCGAAGTACGACAAGGCCAAGGCGCTCGGCGTGCGCGTTTTGAACGAGGACGAATTCGACGCGCTGCTCGAGGGAAAGCTCGCAGCCGCACAGCCAAACGCCGAAGAGACCAAGCCGCGAGGGCGCGCTGCCAAAACCGCAGCCCAGCCGGGCCGAAAAGCAGCGAAGAAGTCGAAGCAAACCTCGGCTTAAGCTCGCTTCAGCCCTTCAGCCCGGCGTCATTCGCCAACGCACGAAGAGCCATGCCGCGATGCGCTATAATGGATTTGAGCGAGCGGGCTGGGCGATCGCTGGGCGAGTCCTGCAAGGGAATCGCCTGGAGGAAAGTCCGGACTCCGCAGGGCAACGCGCCTGGTAACGCCAGGGGACCGAGCGTCCGCGATTGCGGGCGCTGGGTTACGGACAGTACCACAGAAAATAAACCGCCGGCGCGCGAGTCGATGACCAGCAGGAGGCCAAACCTCCGGCGGGTCTTTTGCAGTCGTCGCGCTTGGTAAGGGTG
>Ga0335077_10001077_pt1 | contig 31953 bp, 27 predicted proteins | sample Lox_Sample_31_FD_207151 | JGI IMG/M metagenome (GOLD analysis project Ga0335077, IMG submission 207151) | Soil microbial communities from Loxahatchee National Wildlife Refuge, Florida, United States - Lox_Sample_3.1 | ecosystem: Environmental > Terrestrial > Soil > Wetlands | place: USA... | reverse complement strand
ATCCTTATCCCCTGCGCCGCATGGGCGTCCTCACCTAAGGCAAGAGCCGGATGCGGGAAATCCGCCTGTCCGGATCCGTGGAGGGGGTTGTGAGCAATCATGATCCCTACTCCGACTTGTCACGTTCGCGGTTGGGGCCGCGCCGTCTTCTCCTCGTCTTACTTTTCGTTAGCGTTGATTGATCCATGCGGTCGAGGTAGCGTTCGAGAGCATTTACGTGAGCGGACCAAATCCGGCGGAACTGAGCCAGCCAGGCATCCACCTCCTGAAGCGGTTCAGGATTCAGCCGGTAGAGACGGCGCTGTGCATCCACGGTGGACTCCACGAAGCCGGCCTCGCGCAGCACCCGCAGGTGCTTTGACACGGTCGGCTGGGACATACGAAGTTGGCGCTCAATCTCTCCGACGGACTGTTGCGAAGAGACCAGGAGGCTCAGGATGGCGCGGCGGTTCGGCTCGGCAATGATTTCGAACACGGATTGCATGCTCTTCGTATACTCCACATGGCATATACGTGTCAAGGCATATATTATGCTGTTTTTGAGCGGCGCGCGAAGGCTAGGCCGAATCAGCGCTTCTCGATTTCGCGCAAGTAGAGCCCCGGCTTGAGGCGTTCGGTGTGGACGATGCCCGGTTTGACGGTTTCCCCGGGAGATGCCGCCGGCGCACTCAGGAATTTGCGGACTTGAGCCGCCAGGTCGGTCCGGATCTGATCCCAACTCTGCTGAATGCAGTATTTCTCCACCTCCGTCAGGTGCCAGGTCAGCGGAGGACTGCTGGCGCAGATGGTGTTGGCCGGGGCGTAGCGCGCTTCGATGACGCGAGCGTCATGTCCTCGCGCGGCGAGCACTTTAAGCAGGTCACCGCCTTCGGTGGTGTCGCGCACGATCTGAGCCTCCGACCGAACACGCAGCATCGCCAGCACCGGGGCGGTCAACTGATAGGCCCAGGTCTGAGGGCGGTCATCCGGGTGCTGGCGAACGGAATCCGGAAACGCGTCGATCTGGATGATCAGAATATTCTTAGAAGGCGCCGCGCTTTGCGAGTCCACGACATCACTTATGGTCGCCTCTTTCAGGAATTCGCCAAGCGAGAACAAACCGGAATTATCGAAGTAGCCTCCGTCCACCATGTGCTCGGCATTCCAAGGTGTATCGGGCCTAGCCGCCGGAGATACATAGGGGAAGGCAGCGGACATACGCACGGCGCTTTCAACAAGCACATCACGACCGGCATAGACCTGATGGAATCCCAACAACCTGTGGTTTTGGGCATCTGCAGAAGCAGTCCATGGGAAGTCCGAATTCGTAAAAACGACGGGGTCGCCGGTGCGTACTTCGCTGGAGTTGAATAGGACGGTCGGCCATTGTTGTGACGAATTTATTGCGGCCAAGAAGCGATTTGGTGGCTGGAATTGCGCATTCTTGCGAAGGGCGCGTTCCAGGGCCCATCCCCGGTCATCGCCGGGCCACCAGAAGTTGCGAATGGGCAAGACGGCATGAAGCAAGTCTGGATGGACGAGGCCCCACGCGATGGCCTCCAAACTGGAATTGGTTGCCGCCTTCTCGACGGAGGTGTCGGTGTAATCCGCATCTAGACATCGGAGATAGAAGTAAGTGCCTACGGACCCACCTGAAACACCACTGATGACGAGCACGTGTTGGTCAAAGGCAGGGCCGATTTCCCGTCGCAAGCCGCACATCACCTGACTCGTCCACGCCGCTGATTGGATGCCTCCGCCGGCAGCTGCGACGCCGACGACATGGTCCGGAGCGCCAGCGAATCTCGATCCTGCCGTTGGCAGCGCAGCGGAGTTGGCGACGCGATCAAAGGTGTGGAAGGCATAATCCGAGGAGCCAATGTGCGAAGTTCCAACAAGAACCAACCCTAAAATGAAAAGGACCGGGACACGGAAGCGGTCAAAGTAAAAACTCAGACCGGCCAACGTCCAGCACGAAATCAAGAGAAGGAGAATGATTTGCAGAAGCACCGCATCCCACGGCCGCGGCGCGCCGAAGATGTCGTCCGTGGCGAGACGGCTGTGTTCACCAGCGCCCGCTATGCCATAAAGAGCGAGACAAAACAGGACAAAGATCGCGGCGAACTCGTGACCCGGGCTGAGGTCAATCACGTGTCCGTCTTTGTCAATCTGGCCATATCCCGGGCCAAGAATGCGCGCGATGAAGATGGCGATCCGCCGCCACGGATTGATCAGCGGCGCAAGATATCGCTTGGTTCGGGGTTCCGAATAACTTACCTTTCGCGTGGCGCTCCGCACCCACTCGGAATCGCGGAACAAATAGACGACGGGAAGCGCAAAAACTTCAAGTTCGGGCTGCTCACGCGGGCTCGCGAGCCACAAGTCAAGGACAAAGACAATCAGAACAACCGCTAAACCCACGAGTACTCCCAGGAAGGCTCGCGGCCAGAAGATGCCGCCGATTCCCCGCGGATTGAGGTGGGCGGATTTCATTGTCTGGAACACCACAAAAAGAAACCGCAGGAAGAGGAAACCACCTACCAAATACAAGGTTCCCACGATCCACCCAGAGAGCGTGATCTGGGGGACGAGGGGGCTACACCGTTGAGGCGGCAAGCTAGCGCTACCATCGACGCGTTCACGGCCATGCAGCAGAACGAGGAAGCTGCAGGTCATCGCGGCTGACAGGAGCAAGAAAGCCGCGAGGGATACCGGGAAGATCTGGTTGGCTTCCAGATCCGCGAGACCGTGAAAGAGGGAACTGTTGAACGAGTAGGGCAGGATGATTCCCAGAAGGATCATGATGCCCGCCGGCACACGCAGCATGTACAAGTGCAAGAAGAAGCTTCGGATCATGCTGCTCTCCCGAAGATGGCGATGGGCCGAATACAGCTAGGAATCTGCTTTTCAGGCGAGAAGTTGAGTGTTCAATTGGTTGGCGGAATCTTCTGGTGCGCGTGGTTCGCCCAATCATCCAAAAAGATCTTTTCGTAGTATTGGGCGGCAGTCGCGTTTTCGATGATCACGCCAGCATCGCGGTTACTCAGAACTCCTTCGCCGGACCAGTTCATACTGGAGACCACAACGATCTTGTGGTCGAAAACGAATCCCTTGTTGTGGACATTGTTCTGGATCTTGACGTGGGCCAGGTCGATGCCGGCGGCTTGCAGCGCGTCGAGGCCGCCCTTCAAGACCTGGAACTCGCTCAGGATGATTCTCACGTCTTTGTTGGCGTGAATCTTGGCAGCGACCGCGTCGATGAGTTCCGTGAACTTCGCCTTGGTGGTGTCATTCGTGGGATGGATGTATTGGAGCTGGATGTAGAGAGAGTGCTGAACCGAATTGATGAGAGCGAGAATGGCTTTCTGATAGACGCCGGGATCAGGAGTCAGCAGAGGGGTGATGGTCATCTGCTCGGAGATTGCCACCGGGGCAGCGAAGTTGAAATTGCCGCTCATTGGCTGCCGGATACTGGCAAGCTTGGGAGTCTGCAGGGTCTTCTTTTTTGACTTGGCGATGCTGACAGCGGCAGCCGCGTGCAGAGTGGCCTGCTGAAAATCGGTGTCCAGGTAGGCTTCGAACGTTTTGGCAAGTTCCTTGGATTCGATGATGACGTGCCAATCGCGGTCCGAGCCTTTGGCAGTGGCCTGGTCACTTGGCTGGGGATTATTGATGGGATCCATCTCGGGCTGGTTGGAATTATTCAAATTTCCGCTGGAGAGCCACACGGTGTCGCTATCCCTGACCATGACCTTGATGTGATAGGCAGTGGGAAACATCCAGCTGTCGGCTTCCGGACTGGATTCAACCAAGGCCCAGGCGGAACTGAACTTCGCGGCCAAACTGCTTTTCAGGTCGGCCACCGTCACCGGGTCAGTCTGATCGGCGCTGGGATTTTTCGGGGGATCGTCGATGGTCATCTGAACCTTGGAGCTCTTCAGGTGGTTCTCAAACAATTTGAGAATATGTTCCGAGGTGAAATCGTAGATGCTGACCTTGAGGTGATTTTTTGTTTTCGATACGAAATCGACGAGGCTTGGCCAACCGGCATCCGGGCTGACGTGACACACGATGGGGATCTTTCCCGCAACCGGCACGAGCGGAACATTCGCCGCAACGTATTGGAGGGGAATCTTCTTCTTTCGGGCCGCGGTGACTTTTGCGCTGATGGGCGACTTGACAGCGCCGGTGGTGGGGCTGAACTCGGGCAGGATACTGGTGCCACGGAGTTCCGCGCGGTGATCGGCAACGGCGGAAAACTTGTTGGGCTGATCGTGGCTGAACTGTTCGAGGTCGGTGGCGGTGCGCGCCTCGACGGTGGTTCCTTCGATCTTTGAAGGCAGCTTCACTTTTTTGGCATTTCGAGACATCAAGGCGACGATAGCTTGCTCTTGCGTGGGCCATCCGTGTTCGACGCAGAAGCCTGGTCTTACGGCGAGCACGCCTGGCTTTTTGAATTTCTTGATATTGCGCTTGATTTTGGGAATCAGGTGATCGAGCGTGTTCACGTTTACTCCTTTGCAAAAGCGTCCGCGATCTGTCGAAGGTGCCGGCAACCGTTGCTTGCGGCGTCTGGCAACCCCCGTTGGAGAAGGTCGTCGGCCACCACGGCAAGTTCAGCGAATCTCTCCAGACACAGCCGGCGCGCGTTTGCCGCCTGCGGTGGCAGCATCACATGCCGAGTGAGTCCAAAGCCGGGCCCTGCCGTCTTGCCCGGATACTTCTTGCCCGCCGGCATGAGCATCAGGCCTTCTCCCAGTGGCAGCAAGACGCGTGGCATGAGATCAATGGCTACAGAGCAGAAAGTTCTCAACTGCCGTTCGTTTCCGGCGGAATCAAATTCAAAGCTCCAGGCCAACATGCGCAGCATCAGGCTGTAGGCTGAATCGAAGAGACCGGCGAGCTGTGCCGCGAGCGGATCATCAATCGGATTAGCGTCCGCGCCATAGCCTCGGGCGAGTCCCGCGGACGGATTGCTCATCGCCGGGCGAGCGGGAGAGAAGTTCGATCCCTGCGCGCGGGATTCGAGCAGCTCTTTCAAAATGGCGACGAAAGCACCGAAATGCGAGTCGTCCCGGTCGTGGGTTGTTCCCTCTCCCTGTTCGGTGATGGTGTGGATTGCCCGGATTGCCGATGCGCGGTCCTTGACCTCGACAAGGTCCGGGAAGTGAACCAGATCCTTATTCATCTGCTGGGTGGGCAAGCCGATGAAAAGTCGCCTTTCGTCGATGGTGCGAAACCCGGATTCGATCAGGCGATAGAGTTCGCCAACTGAACCGAATTCGATTTCCGCCTCATCGTCGGCGGCTCTCAAGAGCGATTTCACGTCGCGCGCGACGGATACTTCTTGCGGGTGTTCGTACAGGATAAACCTGCGGAGGCTGCGCAGGCCGAACGGCTCTAGCGCGATCGGAACATTCAGAGGGTAATATTTGGAGCCTTGCGGAAAGTTAGGCCGCAGGTAGTAAGGGGTCCCGCCGATGGCAGTCGTCAGATTCCAGACAAGAGCCAGGTGCAGCATTTCCTGCGAGGCAACGAAGTAGAGCTGAGCTGCCCAGCGGCGTACTTTCTGCTGCTCGTCCCAGGTCATGCCGCCTTCGGAGATATCACGCTTGAGGGAAAACGCGGCGTAGAGGTAAGAACAGGCGATGCCGTGTTCGAGCTCGGCAGCTTCGCAGAGCAGTTTCAGAAGATCGCTTCGATTCGGAATGGTAGTGGTTTGGTTCATGTCTCAGACCTGCGATTTGGGCTTGACACCCAATTGAGTGGCCACGTCTTGTGCCGCGCGGAGCGCCAACGCGGCAATGGTGAGCGTCGGATTGGGGCTGCCGACCGTGGGGAATACGGAGGAGCCAACAATAAAGACGTTTTTATGGTCGTGGGTGCGGCACTGCGCATCGACGACGGATTGCTTGGGATCATTGCCCATGCGGCAGGTGCCCATGATGTGTCCAGCGCCATCGTAGGCGTTGTCGTCACCCAGATTCACCTCGGTGGCTTCGATGAGCTGGAAAATATTGGCCAGGGTTTTGGTGGCCTGCGCCAGCCCTCGAAAACTGTAGTCGGGAGGCGTGAACGTGATTTTCGGGTGGGGCAGCTTGAGTGCATCGGTGGTTGACGAGAGCTCGACGCGATTGTTGGGGTCGGGCGCCACTTCCACGGAGCAACTCAAGCGGATCTGCCGGGTGACCCGGCTGAAGACCGCCGACTGCAATTCGGCGCCGATCAATTTCTTGTTCACAACCGCGTCTACAATTTCGGCGGCGGGCGATCCCTTTCTTGACCATCCGTCGTTATTCAGCGAAACACGGAATCCCGCCGAGTCTCGACGGAAGGCTCCATCGCGGAAGGATTCGATGCCGGAAGTTGATGGTGGACCGCGGAAAGGAAAGAGTTGTTCCGGAGCGAGGCCGAAGGTGCTCTTGGAGAGATGGTCCATGAGATTTCGACCGACCTGGTCGCTGGAATTGGCCAGGCCCGACATCAAGAGCAGCTTCGGCGTCTCAATGGCGTGTGCCGCGAGGACGACGATATCGGCTGTGACGGTCTGCTCGACTGCTCCGTATGTAACGAAATGAACGGTGTGGACCGAGCCGTCAGCGTCGCGATCCAACTTCGTCACAACACACTGTTCCCAGAGCGAGGCGCCGGCCGCGACCGCTTTTTTCACGTGAATGGAGCCGTCGTACTTCGCACCAATCGGGCAAATGGGAACGCAGATGGAGTTTCCGGCACACGGCGGACGCCCTTCGTAGAGAGTGGAATTTCGCGCCGACGGAGTGCTGCGAACGCGATACTCGGCATCGGCAAAGGTCTTTCCGTTGATTCGAGCCGCAATCCAGTTATCCGAGTAGCTGGGCCAAATCATGCTCATCGGAAACGGTTTGCTTCTGGGAGAATCGAACAGCTTGTTCCATTCGTCATGGCTGCCGGCCACGCCCATTTCGCGCTCGGCATCGCAATACCAGGGTTCCAGATCGTCGTAGCTGATCGGCCAATCGACGAAGCCTGCAGGAAAATCCTTGCTGCCGCCATATTGCGACTTCATTCGGAAATCGGAGCGCAACATCCGAGGAGTATGGCCGAGCCAGTGCCAGGTGGAACCACCGGTGCGGCGTTCGTAGGTGCTCTTGTACTGAGTATGCGGAGCCGGCGGCTGTTCGTAGTAGGACATGGAGACGTCCGGGCTGGGAGCCTTGCGGTCGCTCTCGGCGTTGGCGTAGGGGCCGTGCAGAGATCGCGAGGAATCTACCGCGTAGAGCGCAACCATTTGCGAGCGCGAAGGATTTCGGCTGCCCGATTCGAGCATGAGCACGCGCGCACCTGCCGTTGCCAGGCGGTAAGCCAACATGGAACCAGCAACGCCGGCGCCCACGACAAGCACATCGAAGTCACGTTTCATGGCGGCGTCACCTTCGGCTCGTTCTCCGGGCGGTACCGCCAGTGGCCGAAGTAGCCACCGGAGAGTCCGGGAGGATGAGCACCGATGAGGGCCCAGGCCAGCCCGCTGAAATACTCGTCTTGCGTGCTGTACCGCAAGGCGATGGGGGTGGTTCCGTTGTCCCAAAGAGCCGAGGTATACCAGAGCAAAATAATCTGACAGACGGCGGGGCGTAGGGTGTCATCGCCGACGATATCCTTTTTCACGCGATCAGACCGAGTTTCGTCAGGTTTGAGTTTGGCGAAGCGTTCCAGGATCAGGCGCACGGCCGGCCCGAAGGGAGTGCTGACAAGCCGGTCGAGATACTGGCTTGCAAGGGCGGAGTCGAGCTGCGCGACTCCCGTGAGTATCCGTGAAAGGGCGAGGAACTGTTCAAGCATAAGATGTACCCCCACCGAAAACTGTGTGACCGAGGGGCCGATGCCTCGAGCCCGCTACTTGCCAATGGCGAAATTGACGAGTTCTCGCAGTCCGAAAGTCTTGCCGTCGCCGATGGTGGGTTTCCACCTCGGGTCCAGCGAAAGGAAAGAGTGGCTGTCATTTACGAGGAGCCCGGCGAAAGTCTCGGCGACGATTCGCCCGCCGACCTCTCCGAGCAACTTGGATTTCACGCCGAAGAGACCCGGCACGGTGTGGTGGTTGGTTTCGGCAAGGCAGTAGGTCCACAGCGGGCAATTGTCCTGGAAGACGGTGACGGGATTGCCCTTGTCGTCCTTGAGAGAGTTGAGATCGACGGCGTCGATTTGATCCTGGAACTTGCCAATCTGGATTTTGTCGATCGGCTTCACGCCCATGGCTCTGGCGACCAACTGGCCGCTGGGAAGACGCAGTCTCCAGCCTCGAAGCAGGTTTCTTTCGGCCAGGGAAGGAACGATCAGGTCGGCGATGTCAGGAGGGAGAGCGCCCAATGGAAAGACGAGCGATGTGTCGATGCGATAAGCCAGCTGCAGGCGCTTCTTCATTTCGGCAACTTGCTCGGGACTCGGATCTTTGCCGTTGATCTTCCCATCGTCGTCCAGCATGACCCCATTGGGGCGACTGTCGATGTCGATAAACCGTCCCCAATCCAACGCCCAATCGTCGGCGGGCGCCATGAAGCCGCGAAGACTCCTTGGGCGGGTCGGTGGCCCATCTTGTCCAAAGATCGGGAGAAGCGTGTTTCCGTCATTGAGGCGATAACCGGGCCGGACCATAGAGTGGCCGAACCGGTAAGCCGCGACAGAAAACTCCAGCGGCATGAAAGCCTCGTGCTTGGGATGATAGAACTGCAGCTGCGGCGGATCATCGGCGATGGATTTCCCTGAAGCCAGGTGCGGAAACACCGAGTGAAGGGTCTTCGGATTCACGAGCTTGACCAGAAAGTCGTGGATCAACATCCACTGGTAGTGGAATCGCAAGGTGCGCTGGGCGTCGGCGAAATTGAGCTTCTTGTCGTCAATCAGGCGGTTGTGAAACCGCAGGAAGAGTCCTTGCAGCTGACTGACCAGGGCATTTTCGTCGTTTCGCGGATCGCCAATGATGGCGCGGGCATTCTGTCCGGCGGACAGATGCGCGTCATTGCGAGCCAAGTCGCGCGCCGGCGGGTTGATAGGCGGAGCGCCCGAGAGCGACTTACCGAACACGAACTTTGCCTTATCGGAGCCGGCGCTGAAGTCGTAGAGATACGGCTGGTCGTCGGGCCCACGTCCGTAGACGTTATCGAGATCGAATTTAGGAGTGCGGTAATCGACAAGCCCGTCCGGGTCGTTTTGCTGCTGTAGGCTGCTGGCTGGATCAAATGTCAAGTCATGATCAACGAACTGGCCGAGATAGGTGAAGAGCGCAGGAATGCCGCTCTCTTCGGGATCGGCGCCATCCTTCGGTGCATCTTGCGTACTCACCATATTTTTGGCGAGGATGTGGAGGTTCGCTCGAGTCTCCACTTCCGTTGGACCGAACTCCGCGGGCGGGAGCGCTCGGAAGATGCGCCCGAAGGCGCCTCCAAAAAGCAAGGAGCTGCGGGATAAATCGAGTCCACGAACGCCCCGACCGTGGGGGGTGAGATTCTTCAGATTCATGTTGCCTCACTTGAGTCGAACTGTTTGACGGACGTATGCAGGACTACACGCTGGGTTTGCGCGAGACTCTACGCTGCATGAGATGTAATGTCAAATTAATTAATATAAATAACTTGACTTCCATCCTTCTCGAAGGCAGTATCTCGCGCACCCGTACCCCGGCGGAATTCACAAGCACGAAAAACCGGCAGCACCCAAGTCGCATCATCTCTGCTGGCCCTGCCGGAGCGATTTCCGCAAGCGAGTCACAGGTCTATGCCGGTTAGTGACGCAAGCCGCGAAAGCGTTTCACATGATTCTTTCTGGAATCGGGATAGCAACATGTAACGGTATCCGGGTTACTGACACTATTGATCACAAGGGCCCCCGTTAAGACCGCAGATTCACAGCCATCGAGGAAACACAATGGCAAGAGAGGGGACAATCGGCCTCGGCGCGGCGATCGTGATTGCGGCGGCACTAGGAATTTCGCTCCAAACCGGCCCCAAGCCGGAGCTCGCAAATCAGAGCAATCGTCCGAGCTCGACGAGACGGATCGAGCCCGCGAAGAAGACCGCCAACACCGAGACCCGACCGGGGTGCCGTTCGCTGGCCACCGAACTGGGAGATTTCCTTGACATCAAGTTGTCAGTTCTTCCCGAGGTTTGCTACGCACCCGGAGAAGTCCCTCCGCCCAATGCCCCAGTTAGCGTGAGTTCAGACTCCGAATCGCTGAAGTTCGTCGTCGCTTTTCTTCCTGATCCCGTTCACACCCACCTGGCACCGCTATTCGACCAATTCATTACGGCTATTCAAGAAGGAGCTCAGGACGAGAAATACGACTTCGACAGTTCCTGGTTGCCGTGGGAAAACGAAGAAGAATCCTATTCATCGTTTGACGACCAGAAGAAAGCAAGCCGGGAAAAGGAGTGGAGAGAGAGCCAGCCGGGAATTATCTTATTCCGCAAGAGCAATTCAGGTAGTCAGCCCTCCGGTCTGGTGGTTTTTGTGGTCGGGGAAGAAGCAACCCACGGCATCCATCGAGACCAGTTCCAAAACGCCCTGGCCTGGATTCACACGCTCGCTGTCAGCGGGCGAAAAGGCCGCGTCGGCATTCTCGGGCCGACGTTTTCGGGATCGCTGTCTTCTTTACAACAGGCGATATCCGCTGCAAAGATCGCCGAGCAGCTTGGAGTGGCCGCTCCGCACGACGAAGAGCAGTTGGCGATTTACAGTGGAAGCGTCAGCAGCGCCAGCGCCGCAGAGCAGTTCCGCAAGAAACTCATGCGAGGGATCTCCTTTCACAGCTTCATGGAAAGCGACGATACGATGCTGGCGCGCTTTTGCGGTTACATGATCCGTGAGCAACCCGGCTTTGATATGAAAAAGGTCGCGGTGATTTCGGAAGACGAGACAGCTTACGGTAGCGCAGGTATCGCGGACACCCGGCAGGACCACAGAGGCGTCGAGAACGCTCAGAGCGACTGTTTCAGGGATGCCGTTCGGCTTTTCTATCCGCGCGATATCTCCGCCTTGCGTGGAGCTTATCAGACAAAGTCGCTATTCGACGCTTCGACACCATCTCAGCCGAGCGAAACGCAGCAACGGAACCTTCCGACGGATCTGGCCGATCCCGCAGGAAGAGTGCATGACTCGATTCGCACCTACGGAGGGAATCAAACGCCGTTGAGTCAAGAAGCATTCCTGATGAACACCGTGGCGGCGCTTCATGAATTTCACGTCCGCTACATTCTGTTGAGAAGCAGCAACAGCCTCGATCAGCTTTTTCTTGCGAATTTCCTGCGCCGGTCCTATCCGAATGGGCGCATCGTCATTTTTGGCTCCGACCTGCTCTTCATGAGGGAGCGTGGTGCAACCTCGCTCGGAGGCACGATGCTGCTCACGCCGTATCCCCTTTTTCCCCTTGTACGGGACTGGACGGAACACCGGTCCCTTACGGCAGGGGACCGGCTGTTCACGTCGGATACGGCGGAAGGAACGTACATCGCACTACGATTGTTACTGAATGCGCGCAGCTTGAACGAACGGCGGTCCGCGGTCGGGCCGTTTTGCCGCGTGAGAGACTCGGAGGATGCCAAGATCTTCATTCCAGGGGTCGGCTGTGGGGGAGGTCTCCCAATACCGGATTACTCGCCCCCGCGATGGATGTTTTCGAGCGACTGCGGAGTCGATGTCGGGGAGGCCTGCCAGCAGTATGAGTGTTCCTACCCGGGACCCGCCACCTGGCTGGGTGTCATCGGGATGAATCGAATCTGGCCCGTGGCATCACTGATGTCTGGAAGAAATGACGATCCGGAACCGTCTCGATTTAAGGATTCCGAAAAGCAACTGACTTCTGATATTGAGCCCGGACAAGACCCCACAATGCCGCCAGGCATGAAGATTCTCCTTCTGTGCCTTCTAACCTTTTCGGTGTTTCACGCGTGGTGCTATTGGGCCGGTTCGTATACGGCCAAACCTGCGTTTCGGGCACACTTTGCCAGTGTCGGCGACTGGCAGCACAGCGCACTCGCGCTTGTCGGTTGTTCTGTGGTCGCGTTGCTGGGGATCAGCGCGGGGTGGGGAAGCGGAGCGTTTTTGAGGCTGCCGGATTATCTGAACTATCCGGAGTTCGGCCTCGTTTGTATGGTGTTGATCTACGTTATGGCCTGGTTGGCAGTCATCTTCTTTGTGCAGATGTCATGGAGATTGGAGCTCCAGGAAACGAGGTTAAGCCTGAAAGCTGGCCGCAACGCCATGATTCGCGGTGGCGCCCTTTCAGCGCTTTTGGCTCTTTGCGGGTTCTGTTTCTACCAGTTCTCGATTGCCAAAGTGGATGCCGCCCACTGGCGGGATAACGCGGTGTACAGCAATTGGCGCGCGATGCACCTGGCCAGCGGCGTATCCCCACTCTTGCCGGTGCTTCTTATACTCGCCGGGTTATATGCATGGTTCTGGATTTCACTCCATGGACTTGCGTTGTTCGGCGCCGACCGACCTTGCTTGCCGACGAACGAGACGCTGACACTACGCTATGGAGGCGCCAGGAAACAGTATCTGCGCATGTTCAGCCAAGAAGATGGGGGCAACGCCATCGAACAGGCGTGTGAACCGTTGGACTGGCGAATTCTTGCGATCATGCTGGTCTTGCTGTGGGTGTTCGCCTGGGTCGCCTGGCAACTTGAGGATAGCGTGCCAATCCGCAGTCTCGGCGCGGAGAGCTACAGCATCACTGTGCTTTTCTGGGTGGGCGTGTCTTTCAGCTTGATGTTTGCGGAGATGTGGCGACTCTGCAAAGTCTGGGAAAAACTAAGAACGCTTCTGGCATTTCTCGACCGCCTTCCGTTGCGGCGCACTCTCGCGGGCTTGCACGGCTTTTCGTGGGGAAGCGTGTGGAAAATGAGCGGCAACGTGCTGGAAGTGCGTTACAAGGTGATATCGCGGCAACTCGAATGCATGAATCACACAATCGCTTCGCTGCCGGCGTTCGCTAAGGGCCTCGGCAACTCTTCCATGGCACCTGCGGTGCAGGAGGTACGGATTTCACTCGACACAATGCATCGGAAAGGCAGGGTCTTTGCGGATTGGTACTCGAGGAGCTTCACAGAAACGCGTGCCGGGAATCTGGATGAGTTTCGGGCATTTCAGGAAAGCGTGGCGGAAACGGCCGGCACCATTCTGTCTCAACTCCTGATACCGATCTGGGGAACGGAAACAGGTTCGCTGATCGTGGTGCCTCCCAAGGGCCAGGATGCGAGCGATGAATCGAAGCCGGCGCCACCTCCGCTGGCAAAAGATCCGTTCATCCAAAACGCCGAAGAGTTCGTGTGCCTTGCGTACCTCGGATTTGTCCAGAACATCCTGGGACGATTGCGAACGGTGGCAATGAGCATCGCGGCGCTGTTCATCGCTCCTACGGTTGCGCTCTCCACCTATCCATTCGATCCGCGCCAGGCGGTGAGCATTGTCCTTATTGTGGTGTTCGTGATCGTGGGTGGAGCTATCGTTAAGGTCTATGCGGAGATGCATCGTGACGCGACACTCAGCCACGTGACGAATACCAAGCCGGGCGAGTTGGGCACGGAGTTCTGGATCAAGATCATTGCATTCGGATTCGCACCGTTCATCGGCCTGCTGACACGAATCGTTCCCGGGATCGGCGACTTTCTTTTCTCCTGGCTCCAGCCAGGGATTTCGGCCCTAAAGTAGCAGCACCATCGGTGTGCGGCCGCAAAGCGCGCGCGGCGTAGTGCGTGGAGGGAATCATGGCGGAGCGAAGCTGCATTGTGATCGGCGCGGGGCTTTCCGGATTGTCAGCTGCGCGAGCGTTGAGTGCAGCGGGTTGGAAGGTGTGGGTGCTGGAAGCCCGGGATCGCACGGGCGGGCGGGTGTGGACGTATCGGTTTCCAGGGAAGAACGGCGAAGGCCGGGCGTACTGCGAACTGGGAGGCGAATGGATTGGACGCGGCCACCGCCAGATGAAAGCGCTGTGCAAGGAGTTCAATCTCGATCCGCTGCTGCGTCACGCCTTCGATTTCTCGTTTCTCGAAGGCGGGAGGATCATCGATTCCTACGAGGCCGGCGCATGGCCGTTTTCGAAGAAAGCAGAAATTGCATTTAACACGCTGAAAGACGAATCGAAAAGCTGGAGTCCGCGTACCCAAGAGATTCTGGACCGCAAGGATTGGTGGACGATCCTTCGCGATCGCGGGTTCACGCGCAAGGAACTGCTTCGGAGAGACTTGATGGACAGCACCGACTTCGGGGAATCCATCCGCCAGGTTGGGGGCTTTTCAGCGGCAGCGGAGTATTTCACTTCGAACAAAAATGACGAGATGGATTTTCGCGTGAAGGACGGCAACACCCGTGTCGTCGAGGGGCTGGTCAAAGCGATCAAGCGGCGAAGAGGTTCGATTCATCTGAATACGGAAGTGAAACAAATCCGCCAGGACAAGAGGGACGTCTACGTCACCGTCGAGGGTGGGCGGACGTACCGCGGTTCGTTCTGTATCTGCACGGTTCCCGCCCGTACCCTGACAAGGATTGTGTTCGAACCGCGCCTTCCGGACGATCAGTGGGATGCGGCGAAGCAACTGCAATACGCTCGAATTATGAAAACAGTGTTGCTGTTCAAGGAGAAATTCTGGTTAAAAACGAAGAGGACGAAATTCTCCTGTTTCACAGATGGGGCGTCGGATTTCATGTTCGATTCCACGCTGTATCAACCGGGACCGTACGGCATTCTGTGCAGTTATTCCATTGGAGATAAAGCGGACGACTTGTGCGCCGTCTATAAGACCCAGCGCGATGAGCTGAAGCGATTGATCGAGCATGACCTTGCCGGGATCTTCCCGGAAGTTTGTCCAAGAGCCATGAAAATTCACGCGCAACCGTGGCAGGACGACGAATATACGCAGGGAGCGTACGCGCTGTTTCGGCCGGGCCAGTGGTTCGGAATCCGCGCCATCCTGCAGGAACCGCACCTTCGTGTCTATTTCGCGGGCGAACACCTGGCGGACGAGCAAGGCTTCATGGAAGGAGCCGTGGTGACCGGCCTGGAAGCTGCGGAGAATGTACAGAAAGCGAATGGATCGGACCTGCTGGAACGAAGTAGCCACCCGGCCATCGCGCCGTATTTGCACGGAAGAAGAAACCCGCTGATGCCATGAAAAGTCCGCGCTAGCAGGAGCGGACCATTGAGACCGCATCGATGTGGCCGCACTTCTTGGTAAGCACCTCGCGTTTCGTTTGGTCTAACGGATCGATAGGGCCCCCAGGCGGGCCGCGCTCTCTTTCACGCCAGGTTCGACGCCGAGAGTCGCATAGAGGTCGCGAACCTCTTCCCACAGCGCTTTCGATTGCTCCCATCGGAGGACAGCGAGGCTGCGAATCGCGTTCGCCAAATCTAGCGACGAACTGTGTTCGTGCGTGCGATACAGTGCGAGTGCCTCGTGGAAACAAGGCTCCGCCAAGTCCGGGCGTCCCTGCTCAAGATAGACATCACCCAGGTGCCGGATGGTGTGCGCTAGGGCAAGAGGGTCCCCAACCTCTCGAAACAACGCCACGGCTTCCTCATAACACAGCTGGGCCATAGCCCCATCGCGACGTCGCGCTTTCTCGCCTCGGAGCTTGAGTTCGAGAGCACGGGCAAGGCGGTCCGTGCGATTCGCGTCCGAATCCATGTTCTCCTCCTTGAACAGCGAGAGAGCCGCGAGAGATCGATGCAACTACGATTAAAGCTTGGGCCAGCCAACCCATGAGTATTGCCAAGCCAGGGAGACGCTTTGATAGTTGCCGCCGAAACGGACATAGGCTCCGTCACTGTAACTGATCTTGATGGATTGGTGCTTTACGAGGGGAAAGGAAAAGGTCCCGCCGATGCGCGAACTGGTCTGGCGAGTAACGGTGTTGGCGATGCCACCCAAACTGGTGGTGCCGCCAAACCAGAAATTTCCATCCAGGGAAGCCCAGGCGTGCAGCTTGTTAAAGTCGTAACTCAAGTGGCCCTCGAAGGAGCCGATCGGGCTTTGAGTCTGAGTCTGGGGAGTGGGTACGGAATAGAAGGCGTCGTTGGCGGTGTAGAACCACACGCCGCCATAGCCGTCAAGCACCCAATTTCCCCAGCGGCGGGAATAACCCAGCTCCGGTTTGACGGCCCAGCGATTGATGCCCCAGTTGACGAGGTGAATCGGATCGTATTGTCCGGTAGGAGCGACGACGGTGACGCTGACTCCGAGAAGAGTCTTTTGTTTCCACTTTACGAATTCGGGCAGGGCCATAGCGGGACCGCCCTTGAGGTTAACGGAAAAGCGCACCGAGAGATCGAGGAGACCTGAGCGGTAGACCTGGCGCTGGGTGCCAAGCGAATCTCCCTGAAAGGTTCCCACACCGTAGGGCAAGAAAGCGGTGGCGTTTGCGGAGCGTCCAAAGAAACCAAAGGAATGATAATAGCTGAAGACCGGCACGCCGTAGCTTCCGGTGGCTCCGGTAACAGGAATCGCCCCGTTGAAGTTCAGACTGCCGTTGAAATAGGACCAGGAAAGGGTGATGGCGTTGCCGTCCTTCGGCGTGATGACGTAGGCACGAGGGGCGAGAGTCTGCGCAGTCGCAGGGGGGCCAATCGCTAAGAGCCCAAGGCAAAGCGCGGCACAAGCAACAAGGGGACGGCCATTCATGAAATGCAGGGCCGGCCTGTTAAAGAGTCTCCCACGGGTCACGCATTCCTTCCGTCAGTTTGACAGCGATTATGCTGAGAGCATGCAACCACGTCAAACGCTTTCAAGGTTTGGTGCACGCGATGAGCGCAGGACGGATTTAGCCTGGACTTCATTCAGGCCGGGATCGTACGCGGCAGGGGAAGGCCGACGCGGCGCAAGAGGTCCTGAAAACGTGGGTTGGAGCGCAAGCTGTCCATGCCCGGGTCGATGTGGAGATAGATGAGCCAATGGGAGTGCTCTTCGTAGGCTTGCTGCAAGCATTCCATCGCGCGGTCGGGATCTCCCAAACCGACATGGATTCCGGCGAAGAAGTAAGGGGCGACGTACTTGCGTTCTGGAAGCTTCGAGAGCTCAGTCAGAATCCGGATGGCTTGTTCTTTCCGACCCGCGGTGGCCAGAGTTTGCGCCAATGCCGCGTTCATCAGAGGACTGCCACCCGACAACCCCACACCCTTCTCACCTTCGGTAATGGCGGATTCAAAGCGACCCATTCTCCTGAGTAACAAGCCGAGAATCCAGCGGGTGACGGGGTAGTTCGGATCCAATTCGACAGTGCGGTGGAGCTGATCGATGGCGTCGTCGTAGCGCCGGGCGTGGTAGAACGCCCATCCGATCGCGACGCTGATGATGAGTGAGAGTGGATCGAGCTCCTGGCTCTTTTTCATCGCGGCGATGGCTTCTGCGTGGTGTCCCATGGTCATCAGACACTCGGCGTACCAATGATTGGCGGTGGGATGGGCAGGACTGAGTGCGATGCTGCGCTTGAATTCCGCTTGAGCTTCTAGCCACTGCCAATCGTGGAGCCACAAAACGGCGGCCAGAGGAGTGTGGGCTTCGCCGAGATCCGGGTCGAGCCGCAAAGCCGCCAAGGCGGCCAGTTTGCCTTTCGGGAACGCTTCCTTTGGAGGCAGATAGCTGTTCCACCCGAGGAGCACATAGGAGTCGGCCAAACCTGTGTAGGCGAGAGCGTAGATGGGATCCTTGTCAACCGCGAGTTGAAAGTATTCGATGGCTCGGTAGAAGCCTTCTTCGGTCCATTGGTTCCAGTGATGACGACCTTTGAGGTAAAGGCGATAGGCTTCGGGGTCGTCTGTTTGGCGTTTGGTAAGCCGCTTCTTTTCAGCCCGGGTAAGGCTCAGGCGCAGATTTTCCGATATTTCCTTGGCGATGTCGTCCTGAACCGCAAAGATGTCGCCAGGCTTGCGGTCGTATTGCGAACCCCACAATCGAGAGCCAGTGGGCACATCGACTAACTCGGCTCCGATGCGAAGAGATCCGCCACTCTGCATGATTCTTCCAGTGAGAACGGCGCGCACATTCAGCTCGCGGCCGACTTCCTGAGGATCAATGGCCCGGCCCTTATAGCGAAATACGGTGCTCTGAGCCATCACTCGTAGTTTCGGGATGGTGGCGAGAATATTAATCAGACTGCCGGCGATTCCGTCACTGAGGTATTCGTGCTCGGGATCGCGGCCGGCGTTCTCGAATGGCAGCACGGCCAGAGAGTCAATAGTCTTGGACACCCGCGGCGTACGAAGAGAGGCGGTTTGGGTGGTCGGGCTGCGCGCCTGCGTGTCCCCGGTCGAATGAGGTTGAATCGCGGGAGATATCGGTCCGGAGCCGGTAGCTTCTTTCGCACCTCTCCAGGTGGAATCGACCGACCGCTCGAGCTCTTGAAGCTCACGAAGAATGTCGGCGGCGTGCTGATGGCGCTGTTCTCGATCCTTGTGGAGCGCTTTGTTGATGATTTCTTCAAGTTTGGGCGGGATATTGGGATTGATGTTTCGCACGGGAACGGGGGACCGCGTGAGAACGGCCTCAATAATGATTCCACCCGTGCTGCCGCTGAACGCCTGTCGTCCCGTGGCCATTTCATACAAAACCAGACCAAGCGAGAAGATGTCTGTCCGCGAGTCCAGATTGTCTCCACGGACCTGCTCGGGTGACATGTAGGAGGGAGTGCCGCTGATGATTCCCACGATGGACGTGGAATCCGCCACTTCGCCGGCGAGATCCGTGTCCGCTCTCGCGATCCCTTTGGGAACCAGCTTGGCAAGGCCAAAGTCGACCACCTTCGCCTGCCCACGCCTGGTGACGAAGATGTTGGCGGGCTTGATGTCGCGGTGAATGATTCCTTCGGAGTGAGCCGCGTCCAAGGCTTCCGCGACCTGGATCCCGAGTTTTTGCAGTTCGTTGAGGGGAAGCGGCTTGCCGCGAATGTGATGGCGCAGCATTTCGCCGTCAATGAACTCCATGGCGATGAAGGCGCGGCCGTCCTGCTCGCCGACGTCGTAGATCGTGCAGATGCTAGGGTGATTGAGCGCGGAGGCAGCGCGAGCCTCGCGGCGAAAGCGCTCCAGAGCCAGGGAGTCTTGCGCCAGGTTGTCCGGCAGGAATTTCAGCGCCACAAAGCGGTGCAGGCGAGTGTCCTCGGCTTTGTAGACCACACCCATGCCACCGGCACCGAGCTTAACGATGATCCGGTAATGCGAGATGGTCCGGCCGATGAGCGCGTCGGAATCCGCCATACGTCGGCCATCTTAGGTTGCGCGCAGAAGGCAAGTCAACACAGAGGCGGATACGGTCGCGGTAACATAGAGCGGTTAAACCGGGTCGGCGGGGTGACACAGTGAAACCGGACTTTCAGCAATACGGATTTGCGTACCAAGAGAATTTGATCATGGCATACATCGGCGGGTCGCAGGCGCACGGCACAAAGGTAGGTGCGACCGACGACACCGATTCGTACGGCCTGTACATTCCACCAGCGGCGAAAATGCTGGGGCTGGAGCGGGAAGAGCATTTTGTGTTCACGACAGGTGGAAAGGTGGGCGGGAACGGGCCGATGGATGTGGACGTGTGTTTGTGCACGCTGCACAAATGGGCTGGGCTGACGGCGAAGGGAAATCCGTCGGCGCTACATTTCCTCTTTGCGCTTCCGGCGTTTACGACCGAGACGTGGCAACGGGTGGCAGCGAGGCCTGAGATTTTTCTGGCGAAGACGCATGTGAAACCGTTCCTGGGATTCGCTGATAACCAGATGAAACGATTGCTGGGAGAGCAGGGGCAGAAAAATGTTCATCGGGCAGAGCTGGAGGAATTGCACGGGTACGACACGAAGTATGCGATGCACGTGATTCGGCTCTATGGGGAGGCGAAAGAGTTGATGGAGACGGGGCGGATCACGTTGCCGAGGCCGAATCGTGACGAGTTGATTGAGATTCGGAAAGGGAAGTATCGGCTGAGCGAGATTCAGAAGTTGGCAGCGCAACTGGAGGCGGAGGCGCTGGCGGCGGGGGAGCGATCACGACTTCCAGACCAAGTGGATCGCAGGGCGATCAGTGAACTGATTACGCAGGTGCAGCTGGGATTTTGGGAAGGGAACGCAATTTGAGCGGAGAGAGCTAGCGGGGGCGGGTGAAGCCACACTGCTTCCAGAGTTTCTCCCAGGACCAGATGGAGTAGGCAGCCTTGGCGGGGAGCGGGAATCCGAGTTGGCGTGCGAGCAGGCAGACTTGGCCGCGATGATGGGTTTCGTGGGAGAGCATGTAGGCAACCATGGCGGCACCGGCGGGCCACGGTGGAGCCCAACCATCGCGGCGGAATTTCTTGACGCGGCCGGTTGGATTGGCGAGGGCTTCCGCAAGCATTTGCGAGCAGAGCGTGGCACTTTGGGCGAGCGCCGCGCGTGCCTGGCGCTGTGTGCAATGGGTGCGGTCGAGCGGAGGCGGCAGCTTGAGATGTGGAGCGGATAAGCGGAGCCACTTGCGGCGGATGTTGTGAACGTGAGAGAAGATCGCGGCGATAGTGCGAACGTTGCGGCCGGGAGGCTTGGCGCGCCAGGCACGGGGATGGAGATGCTCGAGGACCAACTGGTTGCTGGCTTCATTGACGGCGAAGGTTTCCAGCAGAACGTCGCGAAGTGGGAGTAAGGCTTCGTTGGATGGTGGCTGCATGCGGCCTCAACAAAGATGTGCGGCGCAAAGTCCGGCTGGCAAGTATGCCACCGAGGCGGCTAGTCGGCTAGAATCCATCTTCCATCTCATAAATAAGTGGCGACTTCTCGCTAAGCTGCCTTCAGGAGCTAAAGCCCATACTTTGTGTCGTCATTGCGTCGGAGCTGAAGCCCCGATCTCCTAAAGAGCTGTGTGTGAGATCAGTTATAGAGGCTCGGACCAGCAAGGGGCGAGTCGGGACGACCGCGAACAGGCGAGGCGAGATGGATTTGAATTGTGGTAGGGTGTGCGCAACCCGATGGAACGTGGAGGGAACAGATGGAGAATGCGAATCGGCGGTTGATGTGGCACGGAATGTTTTTGTTTCTGCTGGGGCTGCTGACCGGATTTGCGGAAAGTCATTTCACGAATATGCGGATGGGATTGGCGGCGCACCTGGAAGGCGTGATGAACGGAACGTTTTTGGTGGCGCTCGGGGCAGTGTGGAACGAAATGCGGCTGAACGCGGGGATGAAGACCGCGGCGTACTGGATCACGCTGTACGGAACGTATGTGAATTGGCTGGTGGCGACGCTGGCGGCAGTGTTTGGTACGGCGGTGCTTTCCCCGATCACGGGAGCGGGACACAGCGGTGAGCCGTGGCAGGAGATGCTGGTGAAGGCCGGGTTCATGTCTGTGGGAGTGGCGATTGTTGCGGCGTCAATCCTGGCGCTGTGGGGTTTGCGAGCGAGGGCGATGGCGCGTAGTTAGGATTGGCCGAGGATGGAATCGAAGTAGGCGGTCATTTCGGGAGAGTTCCAGTCCTGAGGGCCGATAATCTTGCGAAGGATTTTGCCGTGGCGATCGATGACGTAGGTTTCGGGATACATGACCGTGCCATAGTCGACGGCAGATCTTTTCGAGGCATCGCGGGAGGTGGGGTAATTGATGGAATGCTGTTGGAGGAAAGCGCGGTAGGCGGCTTCGTCTTCATCGACCGAGACGCCAAGGACGACACCGTTCCGGGAGGCGATGCGCTGCTGAAGCTGGATGAGGGAGGGTGTTTCTTCGACGCAGGGAGGGCACCAGGTGGCCCAGAAATTAAGGACGACAACTTTTCCCTGATACTTCTCGAGGCTGGTGGGCTGGCCGTCGGGGAGTGTGAGCTGGATATTTTCAGCAGACTTTCCTGCCATGGAGGCTTCGCCCTGACGATAGTGGGGGAAGGTGAAGAAATAAATGACGCCGAAGGCGAAGGCCATGCTGCCCCAAGCGAACACTTTGCGCATGATGGGATTCATACATGACCATGATAACGCACGGCTCGCGGGGCACAAAAGCGGAGATGTTGGGGCATTTTCGGCTGTGAGATTGAGTGACGCAAATCACTGTGATTAGGACGTTGATATTGCAGGACGGATCGGCTGAGATCCTTTGCCGCAGCGAGCGGGACGACGACGTTCACTTACCTTTGGCTCGCCGGTGAGATAATCTTCGAAACTCATGAACGAAACCAACGCGAAACGAACGGGTGTGTCTGCGATTGTGCCGGCACGGAATGAGGAGGCAGTGATTACGGCGTGTGTGGAATCGCTGGCGGTGCAGCCGGAGATTGGGGAAGTTGTGGTGGTGAACGACCAGTCGACGGACCGGACGGCGGAGATTGTTCGGGAACTGATGGGGCGGCATGCGAAGGTGCGAATGTTGGAGGCGGGCGAGTTGCCGACGGGATGGGTGGGCAAGAATCACGCGGTGTGGCGGGCGGCGGGAGAGGCGATGGGGGAGTGGCTGCTGTTCACAGATGCAGACGCGGTGCATGAGAAGGATTCGGCGGCGCGCGCGCTGGGGATCGCCGCAGATCAACGCGCGGAAATGGTGTCTTTCTCACCGGAGCAGGTAATGGAGACGTGGTACGAAAAAGCGCTGATTCCGTATGTGTATTGCCGGCTGGCAAGCCAGTTTTCGTATGCGCAAGTGAATGATCCAGTGAATCAGGCGGCGGCCGCGAATGGACAGTTCCTGATGATTCGACGGGAAGCGTATGACGCGGTTGGCGGACACGCGAGCATTGCGGGGGAATTGCTGGAAGACGTGGCGTTGGCGAAACGGGTCAAGAGCGGGGGGCGGCGGATCTGGTTCGGAAGTGGAAAAGGGATTGTACGAGTGAGGATGTACCGGTCGTTTGGGGCGATGTGGGAGGGATGGAAAAAGAATTTGTATCCGTTGATGGGCGGAACACCACCAGCGCTGCAGAGGGAATTTGTGAGGGCCGTGGCGCCGGTAGGCGCAACGGTGGTTGCCGCGATTGCGGCGTGGGCTTTGACAGGGCGCTGGATGAATGGGCTGGGAGTATTGCTGGCCGGATTTGCGGGGATTTTTGTGGTGTATGACGGTGAGTTGCGAAGGAACGGATTTGGGCCGGAATTGAACTGGTATGGGATAGCAGGGAGGGTGCTGTTTGGGGCGGTGCTGTTGGCTTCAAAGAGGGGGCATAGGAGGGGTAAGCTGGGATGGAAGGGCAGGGAGTATCCAGGGAGCGGGGCTGGAGCATCGAATAGGAAGCCATAGATATGGTCTATCTGACGAGAAAAATTGAGTTTTCCGCGTCGCATCTGTACCACAACCCGGCGTTGACGGCGGAAGAAAACAAAAGGATTTTTGGGAAATGCAATAACCCGCACGGCCACGGGCATAACTACACGCTGGAGGTAACGGTGGCGGGGGAGCCGGACCCGGTGACGGGGATGGTGCTGGACTTGAAGGAGTTGAAGGAGATTCTGGAGCGGGAAATTACGCAGCGCATGGATCACCGGTTCCTGAATTATGAAGTGGCGGAATTGCAGGGGCAGATTCCGACCTGCGAGAACATCGCGCGGGTGATCTGGGCGCTGCTGGAGCCGAAAATCGCGCAGGGGCGGCTGCACAAGGTGCGGCTGTACGAAACGCCGGATTTGTTCGCGGAGTGCTACCGGAACGAAACGGGAGCGCGATGAGCGAGGGGCTCAAGATCGAGTTGGGGCGGAGGTACCGGTTTGCGGCGTCGCACCGGCTGCACAGCCCGCAGCTGAGCGAAGAAGAGAATTGCCGTGTGTACGGAAAATGCAACAACCCGTATGGCCACGGACATAATTACGTGGTGGAAGTTAGCGTGTCAGGGACGGTGGACCCAGCCACAGGCATGATCGTGAACCTGGCCGACCTGGATGGATTCGTGGAGCGCGAGGTGATTGAAGCGTTCGATCACAAATCGCTGAACGAACAGGTAGAGGCATTTCGCGAGCGAGTGCCAACGACAGAGTACGTTTGCATGGAGATTTACCAGCGCCTGAAACGCTTCCCGCTGGCAAAGCTGGAGCGCGTGAGGGTGGAAGAGACATCGAACAACGCATTCGAGTATGCCGGGGAAGAAATTTAGGATCGCGTGACGGTCCGGTCAGAGGGGAAAGAACAGTGAACAAGCCAACGGAAATCATTCTGCATGAAACGAAGATGGAGACGCCGACAGAGAGTATTGCGGACCTGGTGCGCAAGATGATCGCACTGGTGGGCGAAGATCCGAACCGTGAAGGATTGCGGAAGACGCCGGAGCGGTTTGAGAAGGCGCTGAAGTTTCTGACCAGCGGGTATAACCAGAATCTGGATAGCGTGTTGAATGGGGCGACGTTCAGCGTACATTACGACGAAATGGTGGTGGTGAAGGACATCGAGTTTTTCAGCCTGTGCGAACACCACCTGTTGCCGTTTTTCGGCAAGGCGCATGTGGCGTATCTGCCGAGCAAGCGGGTGCTGGGATTGAGCAAGATTGCGCGGCTGGTGAACATGTACGCGCGGCGGCTGCAGATTCAGGAGCGAATGACCAGCCAGATTGCGCAGGCGATCGAAGAGAAGATCAGCCCGGAAGGCGTGGGCGTGATTATCGAGGCGCGGCATCTGTGCATGCAGATGCGCGGTGTGGAAAAGCAGCACGGGCAAGCGGTGACTAGCGCGATGTTGGGGAGTTTCCGGCACAACAAACAGACGCGGGATGAGTTTTTGTCGCTGGTGAGATCGCGGAAGAGCTAGATCGATCTCGAGTCCCATCAATCTCCGAAGCACTCCGTCTGATGACAGGAATATCCGCGCGGAAACCCAGCAAAATTGGTTGGAGCAAAGAGGGCGCATGAGAAAACGAGGGCAACTTCTACTCGTGGCGTTGCTAGCAGTTGTGTTTGCTCTGGCGCCCGCCTCGCCGGAAGAAATCGGGCGGCTGGAGAAACTAATGGGATGGAAGCCAGGACAGACGATTGCGGATGTGGGGGCGGGAGCGGGAGAGATTGGATTTGCGGCAGCGAAATCGGTAGGAGAGAGTGGGCGCGTGTATCTGACGGAGCTGGACGAGAAGAAGAGGAAGGAGTTGGAGGAAGTAGTCCGAGTGCGCGGACTGAAGAATGTCACGGTGCTGCGGGCGGCGGTGAAGGAGACGAATCTGCCGGAAGCGTGCTGCGACGGCATTGTGTTGCGGCGGGTGTATCACCACTTTACGGCGCCTCCGGAGATGGATGCAAGTTTGCTGCGGTCATTAAAGGTAGGAGGGGAGTTGGCGGTGATTGATTTTCCGCCGCGGAAATGGTTGAGCGAGTCGGACGCGGTGGAGGGAGTGCCGGCGAATCGGGGAGGACACGGGATACCGGAGAAGATTCTGGTAGAGGAATTGAAGGCGGCGGGATTTGGGGTGGAGAAGGTGGTGGAGGACTGGCCGGAGGAGAGTTATTGCGTGCTGGCGAGGAAGCTGTAATGGGCGGATGGAAGCCAAAGCTGCGTGGGATTCTGATTGATGGTCAGTAGAAACAACCTCCAAGTGTCAGTGGGCCCGCCCTTCGGCTATGCTCAGGGTAAACCGAACTCCAAATTGGCGCTGGAACGTGGGATGGCAGCGGAATAGATTGACGCATGGCGACCAGTTCCTCGAGTGAGATGCTCGCTGAAGCGAGCGTACCCGGCAAACCTGAAGCGAATCGAGTGCTAGTGATTTTCTGCTTCGGGGCGATTTATTTGATCTGGGGATCGACGTTCCTGGCGATCCGATACGCAGTGGAAAATCTCCCGGCGTTGTATGTGGTGAGCTTCCGGCACGTGTGCGCCGGATCGATCCTGTTGGTGTGGGCACTGATGAAGGGGGAGCGGCCGACGTGGGAACAGATCCGGGCGAGCGTGGTGATTGGATTTTTGTTTTTCCTGGTGGGGCATGGGACGTTGCACTGGGCGGAGAAGTCTGTACCCAGTGGCTTGGCGGCGTTGCTGATCGCGGTGGAGCCGATCTTCGTGTTTGTTATGTCGTCGGCGGTGGCGCGCGTGTGGCGGCTGAACGGGATGCTGGTGGCGGGAATTCTGGTGGGCCTTGGGGGAGTGGCTCTTTTGGTGCGCGACTCGACGACGGAAGGCGGATCGAAACTGACAGCCGGAGTACTGGCGATCCTGATTGGAGCCATCTCCTGGGCAGCGGGAATCATTTATTCGAGGAGATCGAAGTTATCGGGAAGTCCACTGCTATTGTCGGCGCTGTCGTTGCTGTCAGGAGCGCTAATGCTGTTCCTGGCTGGAACGTTGATGGGGGAGTGGAAGGGATTCACGCTGGCGCGGGTAGGAACGCGAGGCTGGATGTCGATCGTGTATCTGATTTTGTTCGGGTCGGTGATCGCGTTTACGGCGTATAACTGGCTGCTGGAGCACTACTCACCGACGATGGTGGCGACGCACACGTATGTGAACCCGGTGGTGGCGGTGTTGCTGGGGTGGGCGTATGGGGGAGAGACGCTGACGGCGCAAGTGGGAGTGGCGGCGACGATGGTGATCGCGGCGGTAGTGTTGGTGGACCGGGGAACGAACCGGTTGCACGGGCTGGCGTAGAAATCCCGCAGATTCCTAGAAATAAATAGAGTTTTGCTTGCCAGTGTGGCGGCGGGTGTGGTGAACTGCGCAGTACGAACATGCCATGTTAGGGCAGAGATTTAGCCACTATGTGATTGAACAGAAGCTTGGCGAAGGTGGCATGGGGGTAGTGTATCGCGCGAGGGACGAAAAGCTGCAGCGCGATGTGGCGTTGAAATTTCTGGGAACGCTGGCGACGGGAAGTTCGGCGAGCCACGAACGAGCGTTGCAAGAGGCGCGAGCAATCTCTGCACTGAATCATCCGAACATTTGCACGGTGTATGAAATCGATGAAATGGACGGGAAACCGTTCATTGCGATGGAGTATGTCGAGGGAAGGCCGCTCAGTCTGGAGATTCCGTCGACAGGGCTGGCGCTAGAGCAGGTGGAGCGATATGGAATGCAGCTGGCGGACGCGCTACAACACGCGCACAGCCGGGGAATCGTTCACCGCGACTTGAAAGCGGCAAATGTGATTCTGACGCCGACGGGCCGGCTAAAGGTGTTGGATTTCGGGATTTCGCGGAAGATTGAGCCGGGGGGCGGCGACGAGACAACCAGATTCGACCAGTCGTGGGAATCGCAGCACACGTTTACAGGGACCCTGCCGTACATCGCACCAGAAGTGTTGAAAGGGCAGGAAGCGGATGTACGAAGCGACATCTGGGCGCTGGGCGTGCTGCTGTATGAAATGGCGGCGGGACGCAGGCCATTCACTGGAGGAACAGCCTATGAGTTGACGGCCGGGATTTTGCGGGAACGTCCGCCGGACATTACACCACCATTACCGCCAGTGCTGCAGGCGGTGATCGAGAAGTGTCTGGATAAAGACCCGGGGCAAAGATACGAGAGTGCGGGAGAGGTGCGAGCGGCGCTGGAAGCGGCGAGCACGGCGTCGAAGACGCATGAGGTTTACCGTCCACCAGTTCCGCCGAAACCGCCAGCAACGGGGTTGTTCTCGACCAGAAATATTTTGACGATCGCGGCATTGGCCGTCATTGCAGGAGGTTTGCTGTTCTGGGCCAAAGGGAGGCAGAAAGAAGCCCGGCGGCCACTACCGGGCGCGATCCAATCGGTGGCGGTGTTGCCGCTGGCGAACCTGTCGGGAGACCCTTCGCAGGATTACTTTGCCGATGGGATGACGGACGCGATCATCACGGAGCTATCGCAGATCCGCAAATTGAGAGTGATTTCGCGGACATCGATGATGCAGTACAAGCACACGCAGAAACCGCTGGACCAAATCGCGCAAGACCTGAACGTGGATGCGATCGTGGAAGGTTCGGTGATACGCGCGGGGGGCCGTGTGCGGGTTTCCGCTAAGCTATTTCAGACAAACGTCGAGGGAGCTTTGTGGGGCGAGAATTTCGAAAGAAATTTCACCGACGTGCTAGCACTGCAGAGCGATGTGGCAACGGAGATCGCGCGAGGAATCCAGGTGGAGCTGTCGGGCACGGAGCAAAGCCAGTTGGCGCGGAGCCGCAGCGTCGTGCCAGAAGCGTATGAGGCGTATTTGAAGGGGAGATACGAGTTCGAAAAGAGGACGCCGGAAGGATTCCGTGACGCGGTGACATTTCTGCAAAAAGCCATCGATAAGGATCCAACATTTGCGGCGGCATATGCGGCGCTGGGCGATACATACATGAGCATGGGGAATTACCAGATGGCGCCGATGGAAACGCTGGTGCCGAAGGCGAAGCAGGCGGTGGAAAAAGCGTTGGAGCTAGATAACCGGCTGGCGCAAGCGCACACATCGTTGGCCGCGATCCGCATGTATCACCTGGAAGGCGGAGACGTGGAGGGGGAGTTCCAACAGGCGATCGCGTTGGACCCCGGCTATGCGCAGGGGATTCACTGGTACGCCCTGTATCTGTCGGCGGTAGGCAAGAAAGAAGAGGCGATCCGGGAGATCAAGCTGGCGCGAGAGATCGATCCGAAGTCGCTGATCATCAACGCGAATGCGGGGTGGGTGTACTACCTGGCGGGAGATAATGACCGCGCGGAAGAAGCGGAGAAAACGACGCTGCAGATGGATCCGAGCTTCGTCTCGGCGCACAGCTATCTTGGACAGATCTACACGGCGAAAAGGCGGTATGAGGAAGCGATCCACGAATTTCAGACCGCAGTGTCACTAGCGCCGGGCGATATCGCCGGGCAGGCGGATCTGGCGCACGGCTACGCGATATCGGGAAGGAAAAGCGACGCGGATGAGATTTTGAAGGAGATGCAGGATGAGCAGGGCAAGCAGTTCGTATCAGCGTACGATTTTGCGACGGCGTATGCGGGCTTCAAGGATGTGAAGAAGACGCTGGAGTGGCTGGAAAGAGCATATGTGGAGAGGAATGGACGCTTGGCGAATCTCGGCGTACATCCGCAGTTTGCGTTCTTGAGAAAGGAGCTGCGTTTCCAGCAGATTGTGGAGAAGATTTGGGGAACGAAGCTCATACGAGAGATGAAGTAGCCATCTGTTCCAGGGTTTCTGAGTTAAGAATTCTTGACGATGGGAAGGGCGTGGACTAGACTGCGCTCTCGCGGCGGCTGCCTTGCGCGCCGTCCGGAGATTCAAACCGGGACAGCCGACAATCCTGACAGGTATTGGGAGAACACCATGCCAAAGACAGTCAAAGTGTCCATCAGCGCAATCGTAAAAGATATCAACAAAGCATTGAAGGAACTGGAAACAGGGAAAGCGCTGGCGCCGAGCGCCCAAGAAAAAAGCGCGATCTTAGCAAAGATCAAGAAGATTCACAAAGCGAAGAAGGAATTGAGCGCGAGTTGCCCGAAGGGCAGCAAGTCGATGACGATCATTGTTCCGGCGTAATGAGCCGGGGAGAAGTACTGAGGAGAAGAGATTGCCGAGGCGGGCTTCTGGCGGAAGCCGGGGAGTGGACACGAAGTACCGGCGAAGCGCGTCGCTGGTGATGTATTGGGACGACGGAGAGCTGATCTTTGAGAATTATGCGTTACAGACCCGGATGAGTGCCGATCCACTGGTTTGTTCCATCCTGAATTACTGCCATGAATTTCGTACTGCGAGGAGTATCTGTTCCCACCTTAGAGTGAACAGGACCACGTCGGTGCAGGAGACTCTCAAAGAACTGTGTGCGAATGGCGTGCTGGACCGGTTCGGCGACGCGCCAGATCCGCGGGCAGAGGCGATGAAGGACTGGGATGCGTGGAATCCAGCGGCCGGCTTTTTTCATTTCTCCACCAAGGATACGGAGTTTGCGCGGGACCAGGCAAAGGCCTTTGCGGACTGGACGAGGCAAATGGGTTCAGCGACGATGCCTTTGCCGGTCAAGCGGTATTCGAGAGTAGCAAGGACGCAATTGCCCGAGGTCGAGGCGCACGGTGAGTTTCCGGATGTGCTGCTAGAGCCGCGAACCTGGCGGAAATACGGACCAGGGGCGGTGTCGTGCGAGAGCCTGTCGCAGATCCTGAAGTTGACATTCGGTATTCAGCGATGGGTCGATGTGCCGGGCGTGGGACGAGCCGCGATGAAGACGGCACCGTCGGGAGGAGACCTACATCCAATCGAGGCATATGTGGTCGTCCAGCGGGTAAAGGGAGTGAAGCCAGGGGTGTATCACTACAACGCAGCGCGGAATGAATTGGAGCGACTAAGAGAGAGAATTCTCCGGCGGGACTTGGTGCGGAATCTGGGTGGCCAGTGGTGGTTTGCGAGCGCGGCATTCCTCGTAGTGATGACCGCGGTGAGCGGGAGGACCCGATGGAAATATAAGTTTCCGCGGGCCTACCGGGCGCTGCTGCTTGAAGCTGGGCACCTGGGGCAATCGTTTTGCTTGGTTGCGACGTGGGAGGGGCTGGCACCGTTCAGCACGATTGCTATGAAGGACACGAAGTGGGAGGACTGGCTCGGGATCGACGGAGTGAAGGAGTCGGTTGTGTATCTACTAGGTGCGGGGAGGCGGCCCGGACCCGGAGAAATGCGGGCCGCGCATCTGGGAATGTTGAGGAAGCGTTGACCGAAACTTGAGAGAAAAACGGGCCACCCTGTCCGCAAAGGCAGCGCAAAACATGGGGCATTCTATCGATGGAGCGGGCCGCCGTGGAAGGCGGCCCCGGAAACAGTGAAGGCTACTTCTTGGCGACGGCGACGGAGGCGCGGGTGGTGTCCCAGTCGATGTTCAGCATGCCTTTGTCGAAGGAAATGGTGAAGTTTTCGACGGGGGAGGGGAGGGCGGTGACCTTCATATCGACGCGGGCCAGGTCGTTGGAGGGACCGGGATAGTCAGTGCCCCATTCGCCAGTCTTCTTGCTGATGACCAGAATCCACTTGTCTTTATCAGGAATGGTGAAGAGTGTGTAGCTGCCGGCGGGGACCGTCGTGCCACCGACGGTGACGTCGGCGGTGTTCACGAAAGTGGTGGCCTCGTTTGCGCCGGTTCGCCAGACCTTGCCGAAGGGCACGAGTTCTCCGAAAATCTTACGACCTTTGGCGCGGGGGCTGGAGTAGTCGATGGTGATGGACTTACCGCCACCGAGATCCAGGGAGGCCTGAGCCGGGGGACTGGGGCGTTTGGACTTATCTTGCTGGGCATGAAGGACGACGACAGAGACCACAAGAGCCAGACAGAGAGAGGAAACGGCTGCTATTGCTTTGCGCATGCGGATTCTCCTATAGACGGGCGGGCATTGGGAAGCGAACCCGGGGGTAGTTGAAAGGCTACCGGGAGTATTGAACCGGATTTAGAGGCAGGATGCAAGGCTAGAGGCGTGACGGGGCGTCGGGAGAGGGGTGGCGAGCGTCCTTTACACGCTGAAGACGAATGTGTTAGTTTAGAAGAGTCGAAGAAAAGAGGAAATTTCAAGGGACGACGGTGAGGGGCACTTGAGCGACGGAAAATTAATGTTGATCGAACAATTCCGCACACATGTAAAGGATACGGGATCGCCAGAGGTGCAGATCGCACTGCTGAGTGAGCGCATCAACTATTTGACGACGCATCTCAAGAGTCACGTGAAGGACCACGCATCACGCCGCGGGCTGATCATGATGGTAAACAAGCGGCGGCGGTTGCTGGATTATCTAAACCGGCGGGACCCGGATCGGTATCACCAGATTGTGGAACGCCTTAGCCTGCGCAAGTAAACGGCCGCAGCTTGCCGAGCGGAAGAACTTGCGTAATCACGAACGCACAAATTCCATTGGGATTCTGTACGCCAGCGGTGTCGCCGCTGGAGGTGATGTGGTTTGGTCTGTCCCCACAGGCCAGACGGCGTTGGCATTGGTGTAACTGAACGACGGACAGGGTGTTCCGCGCGCAACCTGCCTTTTCGCTTCGACAAAAGCAAGCAGATGACGAGACTCCTCAGGAGAGGAGCCAAAGGAAGAAGCATATGGCTGACAACAATCACGTTCCAGCGCCACATCAGGTCACGATCGAGGTGGGGGGAAGACCGCTGATTTTGGAGAC
>Ga0335077_10001075_pt1 | contig 31971 bp, 28 predicted proteins | sample Lox_Sample_31_FD_207151 | JGI IMG/M metagenome (GOLD analysis project Ga0335077, IMG submission 207151) | Soil microbial communities from Loxahatchee National Wildlife Refuge, Florida, United States - Lox_Sample_3.1 | ecosystem: Environmental > Terrestrial > Soil > Wetlands | place: USA... | reverse complement strand
GGAGTGTCAACGCCACGGGGCGGAGACGGTTCCCCGCGAGGTATTCCCAAAAGCCTCCCTCAGCGCCTCCCGGGCGTCGACGGCTGGGCCTCGAGACCCCGAACGAAGTAGTAGGCATACTGGCACGCGCTCACGACGACGAGGAGCGACGAGAGCAAGCCCAGGGCCGCGACCCACGGTGCGGCACGACCTCGCGTCACTCCGCCGAACTCCGCCAGGAGCGCCAGCACCACCGTGGCCGCGAGCACTGCGGTCGCGTACTTGCCGAGCCGGGTGGGCGAGATTTCCATGGGGTGCTCGGTCGCCGCGAGGAACGAGGTGCCGACCGCCAACAGGGCGTCCCTTCCGAGGACCAGCGCCGGAAGCCACCAGGGCAGCTGCCCTCGCCACGCCAGCGCCACCAGCGCGCAAGCCATCAGGAGCTTGTCCGCCGCCGCGTCGAGCAGCGCGCCGAGCCTGGTTCGCTGGTCGAGCAGGCGGGCCGCGAGCCCGTCGAGCAGATCGGTTGCCGCCGCCGCCGCGAAGGCGGCGAGCGCGAGGTCGGTGCTGCCGGTGGCGTAGAGCCAAAGGAAGACCGGTGCCAGCACGACGCGCACCGCGGTAATCGCATTCGGGACGTTGACGACGCGCACGCTCGGTTCTCCCCGCTCGGAGAATCCTAGCAGGCGGCGCCCCCTCCGTCCGGTCACCAGGCGTCGCGGAGGCGGCGGAGCGCCACGAATGCGGCCTTGGGGGTCTCCGGCGCCTCTCCCCTCCGGCACAGCTCCGAAAGCACCTCCGGAGTCGCCACCCGGAGAAACGGGTTCACCTGGCGCTCGTCCCCCAAGGTGGCCGCCTCCGGCTCGGCGCCGGAGGCCCGCGCCCTCCGCACCGCTTCGAGCCGCGCGGAGGCGGCACGGTTGCCCGGCTCCAGTTCGAGGACGAAGGGAAGGTTCGCCTCGGCGTAGTCGTGCCCGGGGTGAACGGTCAGGGAGGGACCGAGCTGCGCGAGGGTGCCGAGGAAGGTCTCGGCGAGCCGGGCGGGGTCCCCCCCATGCCGGCAGTTCCCGCACCCACCCCAGAAGAGCGTGTCGCCGGTGAAGAGCCGGCCCTCCCACTCGTAGAGCACCGAGCCGGGGGTGTGGCCGGGCGCGGGGTGAACGCGCACCCGCAGCCTCCCGAGCTCGAGCTCCGGGAGCCCGGAGACGTCCACGTCTGGCGCGAACCGGTCGGCGTCGGCTCGGTGCCCCATGACCGTGGCCCCGAGCTCCCGGCGGAGCCGGGAGCTGCCTCCGGTGTGGTCCGCGTGCCCGTGAGTGTGCAGGATCCACCTGGGCTTCACCCCGCATCGCCGCGCGACCTCAACAGCCACCTCTGGATCCCCCGGGTCGACGAGCGCGGCGTCCTCGTCCGCGGCGAGGAGATAGAGGTAGTTGTCCTTGCCGTAGCGGCGGCGGCTGAAGCTCACGACTCCTCCGGCCAGTGCGTCAACGCCACCCGGTTCCCCTCGGGGTCGGAGAAGAAGAGCGACCACCGGGTCCTGCGGGCTACTTCTACGCCCCGGGCGGCCAGGCGCTCCTCCCACAGGGGGCGGGCCTTCAGGGAGATCGTGAGCGCCACCACGTGCCATCCGGCCGGGGCTTGGCGGACGCCTCCCGGCTCCCCGGCGCCGTCGGCGCGCTCGAGCGCGAGGAAACCGGCCCCGAGCGCGAGCCAGACGCTGCGGTCCCCTCCCCCCTCGCGCGGCCAGCGCCTGAGCACCTCGAGCCCGAGCACCTCGCGGTAGAAGCGCTCCGCGCCCTCCAGGTCGACGCAGCGCAGCGCCACGTGGTGCACCCCCGCCGGCTTCTCCATGGTGACCTCGCCTCTTACGCGCTTCTCGCGGCTCCCGGCGCTCCCGGCGCGTCCTTGAGGTAGACGCTGCCGCTCACCGCCTTCGCCCTCTTCTTCAGCTCGGCGGCGGCCCGGGCGATGGCGGCGTGGTCTTCGAAGCGCCCGGGGTTGGCCCAGACCGCAACCACCGAGATGCTCATGAGCTGGAACCGGCGCCGGATGCCGAAGCGGTCCTGGGCCTCGATCCAGCCGCGCTCCCGGTCCTCGCGCTCGTAGTAAAGGGGAATGAGCCGGTCGAAGGCGGCGACGAGTTGCTCGCAGGTATCGTCGGCGTGCTCGGTGTCGGTGACGAGCACGAAGTCATCGCCCCCCACGTGCCCGACGAAGGCGCCCTCGCCCCCCACCTCGCCGGCGATTCGGCGGATGAGGTCGGCGGTCTGGATGATGACCCCGTCGGCCTTGGCGTACCCGTAGTGGTCGTTGTAGACCTTGAAGTCGTCGAGGTCGATGTAGCAGAGGGCGAAGGGCTCGCGCGCCTCCAGTCTCCTCGCCACCTCCTCGTCGATCGCCGGCCCGCTCGGCAGGCGCGTCACGGGCGACATCGACCGCGCCACCTGGCGGCGCCGGAGCACCGCCTCCACCCGCGCCACCAGTTCCTTGGGCTCGAAGGGCTTGCCCAGGTAGTCGTCGGCCCCGACCCGGAATCCCCTCACCTTGTCGGCGATCTCGCCGTGGGCGGTTACGAAGACGGCGCCGAAATCCTCGAGCGAGCGCTCGTGCGCCAGGCTCTCGAGGAGCGAGAACCCGTCGCCGTCCGGCAGGCTCACGTCGATGACCAGGAGCTGGGGCTTGCGCTCCCGGACCACGCGCACGGCCTCTCGGCACGACTCCGCCTCGAGCACCTCGTGACCGTGGGCCGCGAGTGTTTCCCGGTAGACGAGGCGAATGGCGGGGTCGTCGTCCACGACCAGGATGCGGTGGCCGGAGCGCGGCTCCCCGGCGAGTTGCTCCTCGACCGCCGCCACCAGGTCCTCCTCGGACGCGGGCTTGGCGAGGAAGCCGCGCACCCCGAGGCGAAGAGCCTTCTCTCGGTTCTCCGGAGCGGAGAAGGCGAGGACGCGCATGTCCTTCGTGAGCTCGTCCGCCGCCAGGGCGGCCGAGAGGGCGGCGCCGTCGACCCCGCGCGCGGCCGGGTCGACGACGAGCACTCGGGGCCGTAGGGTTCGCACCTGCGCCACGATCTCCGCGGGGCCAGCGGCGCTCCCGCAGGCGACACCGTGACGCAGGAGGGATCCCTTCAGCGCGGCGGCCGACTCGAAGTCGTCGGCAGTGAGCACGAGCGGCAGGGGCAGGCGCGCGGCTCCCGGCGGCAGGCGCTTCGCCGTCGACCGGCCATCGCCCGGCTGCGGAGGAAGGGCGAGGACGAAGCGCACGCCCTGACCGGGGGCGCTCTCGGCCCAGATGCGCCCCCCGTGCGCCTCCGCGATGCCGCGGCAGATGGCGAGCCCGAGCCCCGAGCCGCGGACGCGCCGATTGCGGTCGCTGCGCGCCTGCTCGAACTTCTCGAAGATGCGCTCGAGGTCCTCCTCGGGGATGTGCTCGCCGTTGTTCCACACGGACAGGCCGGCCCAGCCCTGGACCGCTCCGGAGCGGAACAGGGCCACCCGGATCTGGCCTCGCTCCGGAGTGAACTTCACCGCGTTGGTGAGCAGGTTCGAGAGCACCTGCTGCAGGCGGACCGGGTCCGCGAGCGCCCGGAGGGGCCCGTCGGGAAGCGCCACCGACAAGTCGAGCCCCTTCTCCGCCGCCGCGGCGCTGTAGTGCTCGACCGCCGTGCGCACCAGCTCGTCGAGGTAGACCACCTCGTGCTGCAGCTCGAGCTTTCCCTTCTCGGAACGCGCCACGTCTAGGAGATCGTCCGCCAGCTGGTTGATGCGGTCCGCTGAGGCGCGGGCCATCTCCAGGAAGCGCCGCTGCGGGGGCGGCAGATCGCCCGCGTGGCCGTCGAGCACGAGCTGCAAGGCCCCGGTGATGGCGGTGAGGGGCGTGCGCAACTCGTGGCTCATCAGCTGGACGAACTCCTGGCGCCGCTCGTCCAGGCGCCTCTGGTCGGTGACGTCGCGCAGCGCCACCGCCACGCCAGCCAGGCGGCCGTCCGCGTCCGTAACCGGAGAGACGATGGAGGAGAGGGCCCGGTCGTCGATGCGCAGCTCCTCGGTCACAAGCGCCGGGGCCGCTCCCCCCTGGGCCAGGCCGCGCACGAGGTCGAAGGGGTAGAACTTGAGCGTCTCCTTGAGCCAGCGCACCGAGAGATCCTGCCCCTCAGGCGCGTGCAGCATCCGGCGCGCCGCCGGGTTGGCGATCACCGCCTCCGTCTTGGCGTCGGCGAAGAGCAGGCCGTCGGCCATGCACTCCACCACCCGCTCGATGCGCCTGCGCTCCTCGGAGAGCTTGGCGGCGAGCACCCGCACCGACTCCGCCAGCTCGTTCGCGAGCAGGTCGAGCACCCGCGCGTCTCCCTCCCCGAATGCCTCCTCCTGGCTGCTCCGGAGCAGCAGGAGCCCGTTCAGCCTCCCGGCGGACTCGAGGGGGACGACGAGCCGGGAGCGCTGCGCCCGCGAGGGTCGCGCCGGCAGGTGCGCCGGCACCACGCGGATCCGAGCGCCGCCCTCCGGCAGCGGCCTTCCGGAGCGCTCGGACCAGGCGGCGACGAGCTCGTCCTCGAGGGCGATGAGGATCTCCTCGCCCGCACCGAAGCTGTCGAGGACCAGGACCGCCTGGCCCTCCTCCGGGGCGACGAGCGCGGCAGCGAGGTCGCAGGGCACGATGTCGGGCAGCCTCGTCAGGAGGCGCTCGAAGAGGGACTCGGGAGTGGCGGCGACGCCCACGTCGCGGGCGATGTCGGAGGCGAGCCTCAAGGCGGCCAGGCGGCGCTCGAGCTCGGCGTGGAGGCGCTCCCGCTCGCGCCGCAGGTTCACGTGCTCCAGCGCCGACCGCACCGTCTGGCGCAGGTCGGCGAGATCCCATGGTTTCGTCACGTAGCGGTAGATTCCGCCGACGTTGATCGCCTCCACCAGTTCCTCGGGCTCGGTGTACGCGGTGACGAGGATGGCGGTCAGGTCGGGACGGAGCTCGCGCGCCTGCGCCACCAGCTCCACTCCCCCCATCCCGGGCATGCGCTGGTCGGTGACGAGCAGGTCCACCGGGCGAGTGGCGAGGATGACGAGGGCTTCCTCGGCGCTTCCGGCGGTGAGCGGCTCGAACCCGAGCGACGGCGGAAAGTGCTCGCGGAGAAGTTCGACGATCGCCGGCTCGTCGTCGACGAAGAGTATGACGTTCGCCATTGCTCTCGCTGACCGGCGACCATGCTAGCACCCCGCCCGCTCGCCCCCAAACCCCAGCTTTCCGCTTGCCCCTGCCGCTCCGGGGGGATATGAGACGCGCCCGCCCCGCTCGCCATGATCGCCCGCGACCGCATTCGAAACGTGGCCATCGTCGCCCACGTCGACCACGGCAAGACCACGCTCGTCGACTACATGCTCCGCCAGGCCGGGGTGTTCCGGGCGAACGAGCAGGTGGTCGACCGGGTGATGGACTCGAATGACCTGGAGCGCGAGAAGGGGATCACCATCCTCGCCAAGAACACCGCCGTCACCTGGCAGGGCGTGAAGATCAACATCGTCGACACGCCCGGCCACGCGGACTTTGGAGGGGAGGTGGAGCGAGCTCTCCGGCTCGTGGACGGCGTGCTCCTGCTCGTCGACGCCGCCGAGGGACCGCTGCCGCAGACGCGCTTCGTGCTCTCGAAGGCCCTCGCCCTCGGCCTGCCGTCGGTGCTCGTCATCAACAAGGTCGACCGGCAGGACGCGCGCGCGAAAGAGGTGCTCGACCTCGTCTACTCCCTCTACATCGACTTGGGCGCGAACGAGCGCCAGATCGACTTCCCGGTGCTCTACTGCATCGCCCGGGAGGGCCGCGCCGCCCACACGCTGGCCGGCGCCTTCGAGGCCCCGAACCTGAAGCCGCTCTTCGACGCCATCCTGGCACACGTGCCTGCGCCCCCGGGTGGGGAGCTCGAGACCCTGCAGATGCTCGTCGACAACCTCGACTACGACGACTACGTGGGCCGCCTCGCCATCGGGCGGGTGGCCTCCGGCGTGGCGCGCGAGGGCGCTCCCATCGCGGTCCTGCGCGACCAGGGGAAGGTGGTGCCGGCGAAGATCGTCCGGCTCTACGCCTACGACGGCCTCAAGCGCACCGAGGTGAAGGACGCGGGGCCGGGCGAGATCGTCTGCATCGCGGGAGCCGAGGAGGTCGGCATCGGGGACACCGTCGCCGACCCGGCCGCGCCGGTTCCCCTGCCCCGGATCAGCGTGGAAGAGCCGACCATGTCGATGGTCTTCCGCGTCAACGACGGCCCCTTCGCCGGGCGCGAGGGCAAGTACGTGACGAGCCGCAACATCCGCGAGCGGCTCTACCGGGAGGCGTACAAGAACGTCTCGATCCGCGTCGAGGACACCGAGGCCCCAGACGCCTTCAAGGTGGTGGGTCGCGGAGAGCTCCAGCTGGCGGTGATCGTGGAGAACATGCGCCGCGAGGGCTTCGAGCTCACCGTCTCGAACCCCGAGCCGGTCCTGAAGACCATCGACGGCGAGGTGCACGAACCCATGGAGCTCCTGGTGTGCGACCTCCCCGACGATTGGGTCGGACCGGTGACGAGCGCTCTCGGGCCCCGCAAGGGCCGCATGGTGGACATGCAGCGGCTCGGCTCCGGACGCACCCGCCTGCAGTTCCGGGTGCCGGCGCGAGGGCTCATCGGCTTCCGGTCGGAGTTCCTCACCCTCACCCGCGGCGAGGGCATCCTCTCCTCCCAGTTCGACGGCTACGAGCCCTGGCAGGGACGCATCGAGAAGCGCCAGGCCGGTGCCATCGTCTCGGATCGGGAGGGAGAGGCCGTGGCCTACGCCTGCTTCTACGGCCAGGAGCGCGGGGCGCTGTTCGTGAAGCCCGGAGACAAGGTCTACAACGGGATGATCGTGGGCGAGCACTCCCACGACAACGACATCGAGTACAACATCTGCCGCGAGAAGAAGCTCACCAACATCCGCGCCGCCGGCCGCGACGAGAACATCATCCTCACCCCGCCGCGGGAGATGGGGCTCGAGAAGGCGCTCGAGTGGATCGCCGAGGACGAGCTCGTCGAGGTGACCCCGCAGAGCATCCGCCTGCGCAAGAAGGCGCTCGACCCCAACGCCCGCTACAAGCTGGAGCGCGACCGCAAGCGCGGAACCGTGAGCGTCTCCAGCGCCGAGCCCGAGGGGGCCTGAGCGCCCCTCAGCGGGCGGCGGAGGCGCCCGGGCCGGGCGCACCGCCTCCCCGCAGGCGAACACCCTCGCCTGTCGGGGCACCGCGAACGGGAGCGAGACCTAGACCTTGGGCTTCGCGCGCTCGCGCACTTCCTGCTTCTTCTTCGCCCGCGGCTGGCCCTTCGAGGCGGTGTCCACGTAAACGAGGGCGTCTGCGTGCCCCGGAACCGCGCCCTTCACGAGCAGCAGGTTCGAGGCGGGCTCGATCCCGACCACCGCCAGGTTCTGGGTGGTAACCACCTCGTTGCCGTACTGGCCGGGGAGGTGCTTGCCCTTCCAGACCTTTCCGGGGGTCTTTCGCTGGCCGACCGCACCCACGTGGCGATGGTGCTCGTGGGAGGTGGAGGCGTCGCGCGCCGCGCCCTTCATGTTCCAGCGCTTGATGACGCCGCTGAAGCCGCGCCCCTTCGTGACGCCGGTCACATCGATGCGCTGTTCCAGCTTGAAGACCTTGTCGACGGTGAGGACGTCGCCCGCCTTGAGCTCGCCGAGCTGCTTCGCATCCTTGGGCCGCACCTCGCGGAGGTGGCGGAAGACCGGGGTCCCGGCCTTCTTGAAGACGCCCACCTCGGCCTTGGAGAGCCGCCGCTCCTTGCCTTCGGCCACCTGGCCGAAGCCGAGCAGTACCGCGTCGTAGCCGTCTTTCTCAGCGGTCTTGCGCCTCACCACGGTGCAGGGGCCCATCTCGAGCACCGTCACCGGGAGGCAATCGCCGTCGGCATTGAAGATTTGGGTCATACCGACCTTCCGACCCAGGAGACCCGTCGCCATGTCGTCACCTCGCATTGGTCCGCCCCGCGTCGCATCTGGCCGGGGAGGACGTGCCGAAACACTAGGGAGAGCGAGGGCTTGTAGCCGAGGAACGAACCCCTGTCAAGGCAGCGCGGCGCGCCTGTACGTAGCACAAGACGAGAGATGTCCGCCCCATGAGCAGTCATAGATGTCCGGCCCACCGAGAGCGCTACGCGCGCCGCGCTTGTGATCGTCCCCCCTTCGCCAACGGCATCCGGAGCGTCCGCTGCCAGGGTCGCCCAGTCGGTCGCTTTCCCTCCCGGCGGACGGAAGATACCGACCAGCAATGCTGCCTAGGCCTCCAACCAAAGCGGACATCTTTGACTGCCTATGTGGCGCACTCGTATCGCTGCCTTGGACAGGCACCGCGGCGCCGAGGCGCCTGCCGCTAACCGTCGCCCTTCGCTCGATCCAGGGCCGGGAGCTCGAGCACCAGGGCGCGCTCCTCGACCGATAGCGACCCCCCGAGGGCCGCGGCGACGCGCCGAGCAGCGCCGACCCCAAGCGACGTGCCCTGAGAATCGCCGGCGTCTCCACGCCTGCGATCGGCGAGCTCTCCCGGCTCGACCGGAGCGCCCTCGATCCGAATCCGGACGGCACTCCCCTCCCGACTGCCGATCACCCTCACCGGCCCATCCTCCCTGGCGGCGACGAGGATCGCGGCCTCCATGGCGCGGCGAGCGAGCTGCGCGTCCGTCGCGACGAGCGCCCCGGGCTCCAGATCGACCGAGAGAGCAATGGGTCCGAGGGTCGCGGCGTCGGGCATGAGGTCCGACACCGCGACGGCGTCGAGGACGACGGGGATGCCGGCCGCGTCGAGCCGCTCGGCGAGGAGGTGGTCCTCGATGAGCCGCCGCACCCGCATGATGGCTCGCAGGCACATCCTCGTGAGCTTCTCTCCCCTCGCTCCGCCGCGCTCCTCCGCCGCGAGCCTGCCGAGGAGTTCGGCGCTCCAGAGCGCCGTCGCGAGGGGGTTTCGGATCTCGTGCGCGACGAAGGCGAGGTGGCTCGCCCGTTGGTTCGTCTCCTCGGCGCGCTCTTCTGTCTCGGGTGCCGACCGATCCGGGGGGATGGGCGTCGTGGACATTGGCCAGTTTCAAACGATGGAGCGCACGGCGGCTTACGGCAAGCTTCTAGCCCTGCCCCGCATGGGTCCCCTGGACACTGTACTATTTACAGGTATAGCAAAGCGTACTTATGCCCACTAGGGGACTTGTCAGTAAAAAGGTAAGCATTCGCAGTTCCAGGCCAGGTTCCATGCATCGAATAAGGAATTGTAGTTCTTAATGTTTTGTTTTCGCAGGGATGGCACCGGCATTGCTCCTCAGCGTGTCGGGGGATGGGCCGGCATGCACCAAATGGAGCAGTACCTAGCCGAGATTAGCCAGTTCCCGCTGCTCTCCGCGGAGGAGGAGCAGCGACTGGCGCGGAGCTACCGCGAGAGCGGCGACTCGCGCGCCGCCCACGCGCTCGTCACTGCGAACCTCCGCTTCGTGGTGAAGGTCGCCTGGGGATATCGCTCCTACGGGCTACCGGTCACCGACATGGTTCAGGAAGGCAACATCGGCCTCATGAAGGCCGTACAGAAGTTCGACCCCTCCCTCGGAATCCGGCTCATCTCCTACGCGGTGTGGTGGATCCGGGCCTACGTCCACAACTACATCCTCCGCTCCTGGTCGCTCGTGAAGCTTGGCACCACCCAGGCGCAGCGCAAGCTCTTCTTCTCGCTCGCCCGCGCGCGACACGACCTCGAGAACGGCAACCGGGGCGCGGATCCGGACCCTGCCCTGAGGCTCGCCCAGCGCCTCCGGGTGCAGCCCGAGGACGTCCGCGAGATGGCGGAGCGGCTCGAGTCGCGCGATCTCTCCCTCGACGCTCCGCTCGGCGAGGGGGGGAACCCGCACGTGAACCTGCTCCCCGGGAACCTCCCAGCGCAGGACGAGGCGCTCGCCGGGGTGGAGGAGTCGCAGGCGCTCTCCCTCGAGGTATCGCTGGCGCTTTCCCGCCTCGACGCGCGGGAGCGGTTCATCGTGGAGCAGCGGCTCATGGCCGACCGCCCCGCCACCCTGAAGGATCTGGGCGACCACTTCGGGTTCTCTCGCGAACGCGCGCGCCAACTCGAGATCCGGGCGTGCCACAAGCTGCGGAGCGCGCTACGGTCGGTCGCCCCCGCCCAGGCGCGAGCGAGCCGCCGGCCGGGTACGGAAGCGGCGAGCGCGGACTAGCGAGGAGGCGCCTGGCCGGGCCCTCAGCCCATCCCGTGCTTCTTCAGGCGGTAGCGAAGGGTGTCGCGGCTGATACCGAGCAGCCTCGCCGCCTGCGATTGGTTTCCGTTGGCGCGCTCCATCGCCTCGCGGATGAGCTTGCGCTCGACGTCCTCAAGGACCAGCCCGTCCGCCGGCACGGCCGACGGCGCCTTCTCCGCCCGCCGCGACGCGGGCGCGACGCCGCGGAGCTCCGGCGGCAGGTGCTCGGGCCTCAGCTCTTCGGCGCTGGCGTGGAGGATGAAGGCCCTCTCGATGACGTTGCGCAGTTCGCGGACGTTCCCGGGCCAGTGGTAGGCCTGCAACGCCTCCAGGGCCACCCCGCTCACCCCGCGTACCTGGCGCTTCATCTCCTGGTTGAAGCGGGCGATGAAGTGGGCGGCGAGCAGGGGGATGTCCTCGGCGTGCTCCCGGAGAGGCGGCACCCGGATTCGCACCACGTTGAGGCGGAAGAATAGGTCGGAGCGAAAGCGCCCCTCGGAGACCCTCTCCTCCAGGTTCACGTTGGTGGCGGCGAGAACGCGGACGTCGGCGCGGAGCTCGGTGACGCCTCCCACCCGGCGAAAGGTCTTGTTCTCGAGCAGGCGCAGGAGCTTGGCCTGGCCGCCGGGGTGCAGGTCGCCGATCTCGTCCAGCATCACCGTCCCGCCCTCGGCGCTCTCGAAGAGCCCGCGCTTCTGGGCGTGGGCGTCGGTGAAGGAGCCGCGCTCGTGGCCGAACAGCTCGCTCTCCAGGAGGTGCTCGGGCAACGCCGCGCAGTTCACCTGGAGGAAGGGGCGGTCCGCACGGGCGCCCCCGAAGTGGACGGCCCTCGCCACCACCTCCTTGCCGGAACCGCTCTCCCCCTCGATGAGCACGGTGGTGGCGTCGCTGCCCGCCAGTCGCACCGCCATGGTCCGTACCTGCTCCATCGCGGCCGAGTTGCCGACGATGGCGGCGAGCGCCTCCGTCCCGCCGCGCCGCTCCTGCGTGAGCGCCTCGATCTGCCGGCGCGTCCGGGCGGTCCCGAGCGCTCGCTCCACCGCGGCGTCGAGCGCCTGGAAGGGAAACGGCTTCACCAGGAAGTCGATGGCCCCGTGCTTCATGGCCTCGACGGCGATGTCAACCGTGCTGTGCGCCGACATCATCAGCACCGCCAGCTCCGGGAGGAGACCGAGCGCCCGCTGCAACGTGGCGATGCCGTCGATCCCCGGCAACCGCACGTCGAGCAGCATCAGGTCCGGCGCCTGGGCGCCGAGCAGCTCGAGCGCCTCCTCGCCCGACTCGGCCGAGATGACCTCGTATCCGCCCCGCTGAAGGCGCTCGCCCACGGACCAGCGGATGAGCTTCTCGTCGTCGACGACGAGGATGCGCGCCGGGCTCGTCATGCCGCGTGCTCCGGCTGCGGGCGCTCGGCGCCGGCCCGCACCGGCTGCAGGGCGACGGTGAAGATGGTGCCGCCCGTGGACGGGCAGCGGTAGCCGATGTGGCCGCCGTGCTCGGCCACGATGCGCGCGGAGATGGCGAGGCCCAGCCCGTTGCCCTCCCTCTTGGTGGTGAAGAAGGGCTTGAAGAGGTTGGGCCGGACCGTCTCCGGGATCCCCGGCCCGGTGTCCTCCACCTCCACGGAGACCCGCCCTTCCGAGAGGCGCGAGCGCACCACGAGTTTCCCCCCCTTGCCGTCCATCGCCTGGCAGGCGTTGAGGCAGATGTTCAGAAACACCTGCTCGAGCTGGCTGGGATCGGCGAGCACCGCCGGCACCCCGGCGTCGAGCTCGGCCTCCACGTCGAGAGGCGCGTTCCGGCGCTGCTGACGGATGAGGAAGAGCACCTTCTCGAGCGTGGCGTTGACGTCCGTGCTCCTCAGCTTCGCCTTGGGGGGGCGGGCGAAGCTGAGCAGGCTCTCCATGGTGTGCGTGAGCCGCGACACCTGGTGGCGCATCTCCCCCACCACTTCCGCCTGCCTCGGGTTCTCGCTCAGGTCCTCCGCCAGCAGCTCGAGCGCCCCCGAGAGGCCGGCGAGCGGATTCTTGATCTCGTGCGCCAGGCCGGTCGCCATCTCTCCCACCGCCGCGAACCGGTCGGCGCGCACCATCCGCTCCCGGTAGAACGCCTCGAGCTCGGCCTGGCTGCGCCGCAGCGCGGCCAGGGTGGCGTCGAACCCCCTCGCTGCGACCCCGAGCTCGTCGGGCCGCCCCTCGTCGGCGCGCACCGTCAGGTCGCCGGACTCGGCCCGCCGCATCGAGGCCACCAGCCGCTGGAGCGGCGAGACCGCCTCCCGCCCCACCAGCCACCAGGCGATGGCGATGAGGAAGACGAACGCCCCTCCGGCGGAGATGCCGAGCGTCCGGGCGAGCTCGCTCTCCGCCGCGACGGCGGGAGCCCGGGTGAAGCGGAGGTCGAGCCAGCCGTTGATCTTCGCCTCCCGTCCGTGGCAGTTGGTGCAGGTCTCGGCGTTGAGGACGGGCTGCACCACCGCGTACTCGTCTCCCGCGATTGGGACCACGCGGGAGCGCTCGAATTCCATGATCGACTTCCATGGCATCGTGCCCACCAGCGCGCGGTCGGTGGAGTAGACGACCTGTCCGTCGTGGCGCAGGAGGCTGATGGAATCGAGGTCGGCCCGGTGCGTCCGCATGAACCCGAGGAGCTCGGGGACCTGCCCCGGGCGCCCCTGCAGCATCGCCTCGGTGACACCCCCGCCGACGTAGTGGGCGAAGAGCTCGGCGCGCTCCCGCTGTACCTTCTCGATGTCGTGCCCGTAGGCTCGCACCGCTGCGTAGACCATGATGGCGAGGGTGGCGATGAAGAGGAGCGAGGTCGGCAAGAGGATGCGCGCTCGCATGCTGCGAGCGAGCCGGCTCCAGATCTTTCGCAGCTGCCCCATGTTCCGCCCGGCCTCCCTCGCCTCCCCCGTCGGCTAGGCAAGGATCAAGCCACTTGAGGACCGCTGTCTCACAGTGTCGGAAGTGGGCGCGAACTGGGTGATTTCGCCCATGCGCAAGGACTGCGCAAGACGGCTAATGCATGACATACCACGCTTTTTTCGCATGGCAGCGCCTCGGGGCGCAAGTTTTTCCGGCACCAGCCTGACCGGCTTACGCCGAGAGCCCCTCCACCTCGAAGATGCGGGCCGCTGCCTCCATGAGCTCGGCACCGGATTCGCCGTCGGTTCCCGCCTGTCGCAGCCGTACGCTCGGATGGTGGAGGAGCTTCGACACGATCGCGCCGGCGAGGGCATTGAGCCGCTGCTCGAGCTCCGGGTCGCCGCCGAGGCGGCGCACGGTCCGCTCCACCTCCTCGCGCGCGATGGCCGAGGCACGGTGGCGAACGGCGGCGATGAGGGGCGCCGCCTTCCGCTCGGCCTGCTCCCTCGCGTAGCGGCCCACCTCCTCCTCGATGATGCGCTCTGCCGCCTGGATGGCCCCTGCCCTCTCCGCCCGGGCCTGGCGCTGGATCCGCGCCAGGTCGTCGACGTCGCAGAGGTAGAAGCCATCCACCTGTCCGAGCGCCGCCGGGACGGCCCTGGGGACGGCGAGGTCGATGAACAGGAGCCGTCGGTGCCGGCGCTGCTTCATGAGGTCGCGCGCGCCCGCCAGGCTCAGGGCCGGGTGGGAGAGGGGTGCCGCCACCACGACCACGTCCGCCCGCCCCAGCTCCTCGCCGAGCGCCTCGAGCGGCCGCGCCGCCGCCCCCACCTCTCGGGCGAGGGCCAGGGCGTTCTCGAGGCTCCGGTTCACCACCACCATCTCGGCGCCCTGCTCGGCAAGGTGCTGCGCCGCAAGGCGCGCCATCTCCCCGGCGCCCACGACGAGCGCCCGCCTCCCCGCGAGCGGCCCCAGCACCTTCTCGGCGACGTCAGCGGCGGCGTGGCCCCAGGAGATGCCGGCTCGCCCGATCGCCGTCTCGGTGCGCACCCGCTTCGCCACCTGGAGCCCCCGCGCCATGACGGCCCGGAGGTCCTTGCCGGCTGAGCCGTTCTCGCAGGCGCGGCTGAAGGCCTCCCGGACCTGCCCCAGCACCTGGGGCTCGCCCACCACGCCCGACTCCAGGCTGGAGGCGACTCGCGTGAGGTGCCGGAAAGCCTCCTCGCCGCGCAGGTCGAAGACTGGAAGCTCCGGGTCGCCGGCGCGCGAGCGGAGGGCCTCCGCGAGGCCGGTCGCCGCCGACGCCGCGCAGGAGGACGCCGCGTACACCTCGACGCGGTAGCAGGTGGAGAGGACGAAGATCTCGTCTACCCCGTCGATGGCGCCGAAAGCGCGAAGCACCTCGGCGAGGTCGCCGGAGGCGGTGGCGAGCTTCTCCCTCGACGCCACCGACACCCTCTTCTGGTCGACTCCGACCGCGACGAGCATAGGCGCCCCCGCCCCCGACCGCGAGCAATCGGCATGCCTGCAAGACCCCTCAAAGGGATTGGGTTTTCTTCTGCGGAGGAACGCAGCGCTTGCGCCACCTGGCCCCACACCCGCACCTGCCACGAAAGAGATGCAGGGCCAGCGTCCGGAGGTCCTTTCGGGGGGAAGGACTTGATCGGCCTCAACCCCGCCAGGCACCGCGCCCGCTCGCGGCTCCGTCCTCCATTCCATCGATCGCTACGTGGGTGCGGCGTGCGCCTTGCCGGGGTCGACGGCCCCTTCCGCTGGGGATCGCGGGGGAGTCCGCGACCGGCGCGGGCGCGCCCTCTCCTTGCGAAGCCTCCGCGTGAACGGCAGCTTGGGAAGCTGCTCTTCCCCCGTTGGTCTGGGTCCGGAGAGACATCGGGAAAACGTCCCCCCGGTCCCGGGGAGGTCTTCGGGGCTCTTTCCGGGAGGCGGGGGGAGGGCGCTGCGGGAACGCGGAAGGGGCCGGGCCCGGATTCTTTCACCGCGAAGTGGGGAATGGTCCCAATATCGAGGAGGAGGCGTCTCGACGATACTCCTGGGTGAAGAGAGGGAACGGTTTCCAACCCGAAGTGAACGGAGAGACGGCCATGACGACGATGAACGGCGGCAGCGCGGTGAAGGGCGGTTACTACCTGTCGAAGTCGAACTGGGAGATCATCCCGGTGGAGCACGACGGCGAGCTGCTGCCGGGCAACGCCAGCGAGCACTACGTCCGCGTTCCGGTGGCGGCGGTCTTCCTGCTCATGCCGGTGCTGGGAGGCCTGATGGTGGTGTTCATGCCGTTCATGGGGCTGGCGCTCACGGCGCAGGCGGCGGTGAAGCCCATCCTCGGCCTCTTCCAGAGCTCGGCGAGGGACCTGGCGGCGACGGTCACCCCCGGCTGGCAGCCCGGCGAGGCGCACTTCACCGGCAAGCGGACCGAGGAGAAGGCGGAGGAGGAAGCTCCCGCCCAGGACGCGAAGCTGGAGGAGCTGGCGAAGGAGATCGAGTCGAAGCGGAAGGCGTAAGTGAGGGCCGTGTAGTTGGGAGAGGAGGAGAGGGCCATGGCGCGCTACCCAGGCGGAACCCCGGTCGAGGGCGGCTACTACTGGAACCCGAGGCGGTGGACCATCACCCCGGTGGCGGACGAGGGCGCTCTCCTCCCCGGCGACGCGGGCGAGCGGTACCTGAAGGTCCACTGGGCGCTCGTCTTCCTCCTCGCCCCGGTGATGGGCGGGCTGTTCGTGGTGCTCATGCCCTTCATCGGGTTCGCGATGCTGCTCGAGTGGGCGCTCGCGAGGGCCGGGCGGCTCCTGCGGGGCGGGGCGCGGGACCTCGGCGCCACCGTGGCCCCGGGCTGGCGTCCCGGCGAGGCACACCTCACCGGCGGACCGGGCGAGCCTCCGCGAGGCGAGGTGGCGGCGGGCGGCGCAGGCGAGCAGGCGCTCGAGGACGTGGCCCGCGAGATCGAGAAGCGGCGCGCCGGCGGGAACGGGAACGGGAAGGGAGACTGATCGCCTAGGGCGTCCCCCCGAGCGGGAAGAGAGGGCCGGGGTCCCGCAGCGCGGGGCCGCCGGCCCTCGCCGCTTCCGGGGAGGCACTCGACTCCGGCCCCCGGGAACCTACCCCGCCTCGGGCGCGGCCTCGTCGAGGAGGACGCGCGGCGGGCGGGCCACCCGCGCCGCCGCGAGCCGGCCGCCAGACCCGGGCACCGTCCGGTAGTAGCCCTGGAGCGCGTGAAAGCCACACAGCCCCGAGGCGTAGAGCGGGCGGCCGCAGCCGTCGACCCGACACGCCGGGGCGCTCCCGCGAAGTTGGGCGCCCTCCCGAAAGATCCGCGCCGCCGCCAACCTAGTTCCCCGCCGGAAGGGCGCCCACGCCCGCCGCCGCCCGACTACAGACCCGCAGCCCGCGCCGTCGCGAGCAGGAGGCTCATGTTTCGCGCGCCGTTCTCGCCCAGGTAGCGGCGGAAGGCCTTCGGATCGATCCTCATCACGCGAATCGTCTCCTCCACCACCGAGTCGTAGCTTCGCGCGTCCGCCTTCCTGAGCTCGAGGGCGATCTTCAGGATCGCCCTGCGAAAGGCCGGGTCTACGCTGTCGTCGTGAGCCGATCCCGCCGCCCTTGCCTGCCGCCGCCCCGCCATCCAGCCTCCTCGACGCCTGGAAATGACGATACATGGCAAGACGTGCAGGGTCAAGAAACGTCCAGGAACGCGCGTGGACACGTGCGGCGGCAGTGTGGCAAGCTCCCTCGCCCGCACCGATGGAAAAGCCTCGCTACATCGCCGTCGAGGGGCCCATCGGCGTCGGGAAGACCACGCTCGCGACGGCGCTCGCCGAGCGCTTCGGCGGTCGGCTCGTTCTCGAGGTGGTGGAAGAGAATCCTTTTCTCGCCGGATTCTACGAGGATCGGAAGAAGCACGCCTTCCAGACCCAGCTCTTCTTCCTCCTCTCTCGCTACCAGCAGCAGCAGGAGCTCTTCCAGCAGGACCTCTTCAGCCAGGTCACGGTCTCCGACTACCTCTTCGCCAAGGACCGGATCTTCGCTTCGTTGACGCTCGACCCGAACGAGCACGCCCTCTACGAGCGCATCTGGGAGGTGACCGGCACCCGGGTGGTGAAGCCGGACCTGGTCGTCTTCCTGCAGGCCCGCCTCGACGTCCTCCTCGCCCGCGTCCGCAAGCGGGGACGGGACTTCGAGCGCCATCTCGACGCCAACTACCTCCAGGCCCTCTCGCAGGCCTACGCCGACTTCTTCTTCCGCTACGAGGAGACCCCGTTGCTGGTGGTGAACACGAGCGACATCGATCTCGGCGACGAGTTCGACCTGGCCTCGCTCGTCGCCCAGATCCGCAAGCACCGCCGGGGCCGGCTCCACTACAACCCGGAGGGCCACCGGCCCTGAGGGCCGCCCCGGGACGAGAACCGTGGCGCGAAGGGGCCTCCTCGGGGTACAGTGAACGCGGTTGACCGATGGGCGGGACCCGGCAGCGGGCCCACACCGGAGGCGCAGGAAACATGTCCAGCCAGACCTCCCCGCAGAAGCGGGTGACCATCCACGAGCTCAGGCGCATGAAGGCGAGCGGCGAGAAGATCGCCGTCGTCACCGCCTATGACTCCACCGCCGCGCGCCTCGTCGATCGCGGCGGGGTGGACGTGGTGCTCGTCGGGGACTCGGTGGGGATGGTGATGCAGGGGCACGACTCCACCCTGCCCGTCACCCTCGAGCAGATGATCTACCACTGCGTCTCGGTGCGACGCGGCCTCTCCCGCAGCGGCAGCCGGGCCCACCTCGTCGGCGACATGCCCTTCGGCAGCTACCAGGCGAGCCCGGACGAGGCGGTGAAGCACGCCATGCGGCTCGCTGCCGAGGGCGGGGTGGAGGCGGTGAAGCTCGAGGGGGGCACCGAGTACGCCGAGGTCATCGCCCGCATCGTCCGCGCCGGGGTGCCGGTGATGGGGCACATCGGCCTCACTCCGCAGTCGGTGCACCGGCTCGGCGGGTACGTCGTCCAGGGCAAGGAGTCGGACAAGGCGCAGCAAATCATCCGCGACGCCGAGGCGCTCGAGAGGGCCGGGTGCTACGCGCTCGTGCTCGAGTGCATCCCGGCCGAGCTGGCCCGCCTCGTCACCGGCCAGCTCGACATCCCCACCATCGGCATCGGCGCCGGCGTACACTGCGACGGCCAGGTGCTCGTCTTCCACGACCTCCTCGGGCTAGAGACCGAGTTCAAGCCCAAGTTCGTGAAGCGCTTCGCGGACCTCGGGCCACTGGCGGTCGCCGGGGTGAAGGACTACGTCGCTGGGGTGAAGCAGGGCACCTTCCCCGCCGAGGAGCACAGCTTCCACGCCCCTTCGCTCAGGCTCCTGCAGGTAGTGGCGCCCCGGCCGGAGTCGGACGACGAGCACACCGGCGTGGTGGGGGCCCCCGTCTAGCTCTCGCGGTCGATGGCGATTCCCGATCTCATCCGCGACCCGGCCGAGTGGCAGAGCCGCTGCACGGCCGCGCGCGACTCCGGCCGGCGCATCGCGCTCGTCCCCACCATGGGGTTCCTCCACCGGGGCCACCTCTCCCTCATGCACGAGGCGCGGCGGCGGGCCGACGAGGGCGGCTCTCCGGGCCTCTCGCTCGCCACCATCTTCGTGAACCCCACCCAGTTCGGGCCAGCGGAGGACCTCGCTCGCTACCCCCGGGACCTCGACGGCGACCTCGCGAAGTGCGCGCAGGCGGGAGTGGACTGGGTCTTCGCCCCGGGCTCCACCGAGAGCATGTACCCGCCGGGATTCCAGACCTGGGTGGACGTAGAGGAGGTGTCGAAGGGGCTGTGCGGGGCGCGCCGGCCCGGGCACTTCCGCGGCGTCGCCACGGTGGTGGCGAAGCTCTTCGGCCTTTCCCGCCCGCACTTGGCGGTCTTCGGCGAGAAGGACTGGCAGCAACTCCAGGTGATCCGGAGGATGGTGCGCGACCTCGACATGGGGCTCGAGGTGCTGGGGATGCCCATCGTGCGCGAGGAGGACGGGCTCGCGCTCTCGTCGCGCAACGCCTACCTCTCCCCCGCAGAGCGCGAGCGGGCGACCGCCATCTCCCGGAGCCTCTTCGAGGCGCAGGGGCGCGCCCGCGAGGGGGAGCGGGGCTCTCGGGCCCTCGCCGAGAGGGCCCTCGCCCGCCTCGCCGAGGCGGGGCTCGAGCCCGACTACGTGGAGGTGGTCCACCCGGGGACGCTCGAGCCCGTGGCCCGCGCCGAGCCCGGGTCCCGCATGCTCGCCGCCGCCTTCGTCGGCAAGCCGCGCCTCATCGACAACGTGGCCCTGCCATGAGGAAGGGCGCGGCGGCTGCGCGCGACGGCGGGGTGAAGATGGTGGCCCAGAACAAGCGGGCGCGCTTCGACTACTCGGTGGAGGAGACCCTCGAGGCGGGGCTCGTCCTCGCCGGCAGCGAGGTGAAGTCGCTCCGGGACGGCAACGTGGCGCTCTCCGACGCCTACGCCACCGTGCGCGGCGGCGAGCTCTGGCTCGTGAACTGCCGCATCGGCGAGTACAAGGCGGCCTCCGTCTTCGGTCACGCGCCGCTGCGCGACCGGAAGTTGCTCGTGCGCCGCGCCGAGCTGGAGAAGCTCCGCGGCAAGGTGGAGCAGCGCGGGTACACCCTCGTCCCGCTCGCCGTCTACTTCCGCGAGGGCTGGGCCAAGGTGGAGCTCGGGCTCGGTCGCGGCAAGACCCACGAGGACCGGCGCGAGGACATTTCGGCGCGAGAGCAGAAGCGGGAGATGGAGCGGGCCATGTCCCGGCGCCGCCGCTGACGGCTCGGCGCAGCGCGTCGCCCACAGCCCACCACCTCGGCGCACCTGCCCCCTTCGAGGCCTGGAGTGGCGCCCCGGCGCCGCCCTGCTACCCTCTACCTGTGTTCGATCGCATCACGCTGCGGCGCGACCTCGTGGACTGCCATGGTCACGTGCTCGCGCGGCAGGGCGCGGTGATCTCGATCGAGAGCATCGCCGAGGCGGCGGCCGCGGCGCGCCCCGGCCCGCTCCACTCCCTCGCCACCACCTTCGTCGCCGACGACCTCAACCCTCCCCTCGACGAGCACGGCTACCGCCACCTCTTCCGCTCCCCCGAGGTGAGGGCGCAGGTGGTGCGGGTGTTGCTCTCGGTGCGCCTGCCGCAGGCGCTCTACGACGAGCTCCTGGCGATGAAGGCGGCCGACCCGATCCGCTACCGGCACGCGGTGGCCACCGCCGCGGTCGCCACGCGGATGCTCACCGTCGCCGTGAGCGAGTCGCGGCTCGTGCCCGAGATCGCGGCCGCCGCGCTCCTGCACGACATGGGAATGCGCCATCTCCCCGCGCGGCTCGTGCGCGGACCGGAGCCGCTCCAGGGCCGCGAGACGGTGGAGGTGGCCGAGCACCCGCTCCTCGGCGCCTGGCACCTGGCCCGCATCCTCGGCCCGCACACGGCGGTGGACGCGGCGCTCTGCCACCACTGGCGGAACGGCCAGGGCTACCCCGACCTGGGCCGGCGCCCCTCCCGCACGCTCGAGGTGGTGGCGGTGGCGAGCGCCTTCGCGGCGCTGACCCAGGAGCGCAGCTACCGCTCCGACCCCTTCGACACGCGGAGCGCGGCCGACGTGCTCATCCACGAGGCGGCCACCGAGCGGATGGACGCCTCGGCGGTGAAGCTCCTCGTCCACGCGCTGCGGGGCGGCGGCGGCGAGGCCGGGCCGCTGCGTTTCGCGAAAGCCCGCTACTCCTCCGGCCCGACCGTGAACCACCACACCGCGATCGCCGCGCCGGCGCGCAGCTTCATCTAGCGCGGGAGCCCCGAGGCCTGGCGCAGCAGGTCCCAGGTGTAGATGCCCGAGGAGTGCCCGTCGGACCAGTAGAACTGGACGGCGTAGCTCCCCACCGCCTCCACCCGCTCCGGGCGGATGTCGGCGGGGATGCTCTTCGGGTCGAGGATCTTCCGGCCGGTGCCCTCCTCGATGCAGCCGGCGCAGGGGCAGGCGTCGCGCAGCTGGAAGGCGGGCAGGATCACCCGCTGCCCGCCCGGCCAGCCGATCTCGACCTCGCCCTTGGCGTTCACGTCGATGCTCTCGGGCGGCTCCGCCGGTGGGGGCCGGCGGGGCGGCATGCGGTCGAGGAGGCCCATGGGAGGGATAGATGAACGCCTCGCGCCCGCCCGTCAAGCGCTCCGGGCGAGCGAGCGCAGGAGCTCGGACCGGTCCTCGAGCGGGGTGGTGCAGGGAGGGCCGCCGGTCGCGTAGAGGTCCGAGTTCTCGAGCGAGCCGGCGAGCCGGAGGATGGCGCTCGAGCGGGTCCCGTAGCGCGGGTCGAGGTGGATGCAGGTCCGGGAGAAGGGGTCCGGGCCGTGGGCGGAGAGGAGCTCGCGCAGCCGGGCGGCCGTCGGGTCGAGCGGCCAGTGGCCGCGGAGCCAGTCGCCCCGCGGGCAGCGGCCGAACGGGGAGTTCTCGGTGACGACGTGCAGGCCGGAGCCGAGCGACTCGAGCGCGCTCGTCTCCCCGTCATACCACCACAGGAAGGCCTCCTCGGGGTCGGCGACGAGGAGGTGGAAGGGGTTGAAAAGGGCGGCCTCCGCCTGGGCGAAGTGGGCTCGCGCCTCCGCGGCCGACCGCCTCCCGAGCGCCTGCGCCACGATCTCGCCGCGCGTGCGGCGGGCGGGGTCGGGGCCGGCGCTCCCCGGCACGTGGTAGTTGGTGATGCCGGCGAACACCCGCCGGGCGTTGAGCCCGATCCAGGTTCCGCCCCCGACGAGGTCGCGCGGGGAGAGGTAGGGGGCCGGGCCCCCGCCCGCTCGCAGCGCCCAGTCCTCCGCGGGGCGGTCGAGCCGCTCGTCGCGGTTCGCGGCCGCGAGGAGCGGCCAGCGGGGGTCGACCTGGAAGGCGACGGCGAGGGTGCACACCGCAGGTCAACGGGCGGAGGGCGTCGGCCGCCCGCCGCCCGGCCCTCACTTCTTGCCGGCGACGACCGAGCGCGCGTTCTTCACCGAGGCGAGCAACATCTGCCGCAGGAGCTCGAGCTGCTTCGGCAGGGTCCCGCCGAGCTTGTCGAACCACTCCTTCTGCGACTCGAGCTCGTACTCCCACTCGCCCAGGTCGATGCGGGTCGCCTGCTCGGCGGTGGCCTTCGGCACGTCGAGGCCGGCGAGGTCGAGGTCGCCCTCGAAGGGCACCCAGCCGAGCTGGGTCTCGCGGGCGTTGATGCGGCCATGGCTCCGGTCGAGGACCCACTTCAGCACCCGCATGTTCTCGCCGTAGCCCGGCCAGAGGAACTTGCCGTCGGACCCCTTGCGGAACCAGTTCACCATGAAGACCTTGGGCGGGTTCGGGATCCGCTCCTGCATGTCGAGCCAGTGCTGCAGGTAGCTGCCGGCGTCGTAGCCGAGGAAGGGAAGCATGGCCATCGGGTCGCGCCGGACCACGCCCACCTGGCCGGTGGCCGCGGCGGTGGTCTCTGACCCCATGGTGGCGCCCAGGTAGACGCCGTGGGTCCAGTTGAACGACTGCAGGACGAGCGGGACGGTGTTCGAGCGGCGTCCGCCGAAGATGAGGGCGCTGATCGGCACCCCGCGGGGGTCATGGGCGAAGCGAGAGAGCGCCGGGTTGTTGGCCATGGGGGCGGTGAAGCGGCTGTTGGGGTGAGCGGCCTTCTCCTCGCTCCCCTTCTTCCAGGGCTGCCCCTTCCAGTCGATGAGCTCGGCCGGGGCCGCCTCGTCCTTGCCCTCCCACCACACGTCCCCGTCGGCGGTGCGCGCCACGTTGGTGAAGAGCGTGTCCTTGGTGATGCTCTTCATGGCGTTGGCGTTCGTCTTGTAGTTCGTGCCCGGGACGACGCCGAAGTAGCCGTACTCGGGGTTCACAGCCCAGAGCCGGCCGTCCGGCCCCACCCGCATCCAGGCGATGTCGTCGCCGACGGTGCGGATCTTCCAGCCCTCGAACTCCTTCGGCGGGATGAGCATGGCGAAGTTCGTCTTGCCGCAGGCGGAGGGGAACGCCGCGGCCACGTAGCTGATCTCGCCCTCCGGGCTCTCGGCCTCGAGGATGAGCATGTGCTCGGCGAGCCAACCCTCGCGCTTCGCCAGGTAGGAGCCGATGCGCAGGGCCAGGCACTTCTTCCCGAGCAGGGCGTTTCCGCCGTAGCCGGACCCCACCGACCAGATGGTGTTGTCCTGAGGGAAGTGGGCGATGTAGCGACGCTCCGGGCTGCAGTCGCGCACCGAGTGCAGGCCCTTGTTGAACTCCCCCTTCTCGCCGAGCCGGTCGAGGGCCACCTTGCCCATGCGGGTCATGGTGGCCATGTTGAGCGCCACGTAGACGGAGTCGGTGAGCTCGATGCCCACCTTGGCGAAGGGGGAGTCGGCCGGCCCCATCACGTAGGGCACCACGTACATGGTGCGCCCCTTCATCGACCCCTCGAAGAGCGCGCCCAGCTTCTGGTACATCTCCTTCGGATCGGTCCAGTTGTTGGTGGGGCCCGCCTCCGCCTTGGTGGGCGTGCAGATGACGGTGAGGTGCTCGACTCGGGCGACGTCGTTCGGGTTGGAGTGGTGGTAGTAGCAGCCCGGCCACTTCTTCTGGTCGAGGGGGATGAGCACCTTCTCGCTCACCGCCAGGTCGATGAGGCGGCGGCGCTCCTGCTCGGAGCCGTCCAGCCACACGACCTTGTCGGGCTGGGTGAGCTTCGCCATTTCGTCCACCCAGGCGACGAGGGACGAGTTCTTGGTCGGTGCATTGGCGGACATGAGCGGCTTCTCCCGGACGGGTTTCGAATAAGGGGGGATCGCGACTCTTAGCACACGATCGGGGTCGTGCCAAAAGGGGCGCGGAGTCCCCGGATAGGGGTCGCGCTCCGCCCGCCGCCCGGGCAAGGCTACTTCTTCAGCTTTTCCCGGAGGAGGTCGCCGAGCGTCCCGAAACCCTTCCCGCCGCCGCGCGGGGCCTTCGACATCCACTCGCTCGCCTCGCGTCGCTCCTCGGCCGCCTCCGCCTGCGTCCGCGAGAGCCGGATCCGGCCGCGGTCGTCGATCTCGGTGACGAGGCAGGTGATCTCCTGCCCGGCGGGGAATGCCTTGCGGAGGTCCTGTCCCCTCGCCGTCCCGGTCTCGGCGGCGGGCACGAGGCCGCGGCCGCCCGGGAACCGGACGAAGACGCCGTAGGGCTCCACCCGGTCCACCGCTCCCTTCACCACGTCCCCGACCTTGGGCGGGGGAGGGGGGGCGGCCACCGGCCGCGGCGGAGCCTCCGCCGGCTCGGGGCGCGGGACGAGCGCCTTGACGGAAAGTGCGATGCGCTCCCCCTTCTTCGGATCCTCGTCGACCCGGAGCACCTGCACCTGCACCTTGTCGCCGGCCTTGAGGAGGTCTGCGGGGCGCGACACCCGGTCCCAGGCGAGCTCGGAGACGTGCACGAGCCCCTCGACGCCGCCGATGTCCACGAAGGCCCCGTAGTCCTGGACGCTCGTCACCGTGCCCTCGAAGGTGGCGCCCGGGGCGAGCGACTCGCGGGTGCGGCGCGCCTGCTCGGCGCGCTCCTCCTCGAGGAGCGCGCGGCGCGAGAGGACCACGTCGCGCTCGTCCGCCTTCGAGATCCTGAAGCGGAGCTTCTGGCCCACGAAGGTCGCCGGGTCGCCCACGAAGCGCACGTCGATCTGCGAGACGGGGCAGAAGGCGCGCTGCCCCATCACCTCCACCTCCAGCCCTCCCTTGTTGTGCCCCTTCACCACGCCCTCGACCGGAAGGCCGGCGCGCGCCGCCTCGAAGAGGGCGCGGCGGTCGGCGTGGAGCCGGGCGCGCCCGCGCGACACCACCACGCCGCGCTCGCCGCCCTTCACCACCACCCCGTCGACGATGTCGCCGGGCCGGAACTCCAGGTTCCCCGAGTCGTCCTTCAGCTCGACCACCTCGATCATGCCGTCGGCGAGCCCGGAGCCGAGCTCGAGGAAGGCGACGTCCTGCCCGATCTGGAGGATCTTTCCCGCCACCTTCTCGCCCGCCTCGAAGCGCCGGCGCGGGCGGTCTTCGGCGTTCGCGAGCAGGTCGGCGAACGAGCCCTCCTCGGCGACCACGTCCGCTGGCGCCGGCGGCGGCTCGCCGGGCGGGAGGGGCGGCGCGGCGGCGGCCTTCTGGGGACGCTCGCCCGGGGCGGCGTCGCGCCGGTGGGGACGGCGATCGCGCTCGCCGCGGGGAGGCTCGCGCCTCCCCGCCCCGGGCGGGCGAGCTCCGGGCCGGCCCGGGCCGCCGGTCTTGCGCGGCGGGGGCCTCTCGCTCGCCTTCGGGGCGCCGGAGGCCTTCTCCTCCGCGAGCCTCTGCCACTGCGGGCGCGGGTCGGCCGCCGGCTCCGCCGACGCCTTCCCGGCGACGAGCGGCTCCACCACCGGCTCCTCGATCCGCGAGCCGGGCGGGGGCGGCTTCACGTGGCCCTTGCGCACCACCACCGGGCCGGTCTCGGGCTTCTTCTCCTCGTCGGGCATCGGGCGCGTTATAACACGCCCGGAAACGTGCAAATGCAGCGCCGCACCGCCGTCTTCCTCGCCCGGGCCGACGAGACCGCCCTCCGGCTGGCGGGCTCGTGCGCGCTCGCCGCGGTCGCCATGGGGGACCGCGTGGACGTCTTCCTTTTCGGCGACGCGGTGCGCGCCTTTCTCGGCGAGGGGGAGGATCCAGGAGGCGCCGCGCGGCCGCTCGCCGAGGCTCGCAGCTCGGGCGCCTGCCGGATCTTCGCCTGCTCCCAGAGCACGGTGGAGGCGAGGGTGGACCTCGAGCGCGCCGAGGCGGCGCTCGACGCGGTGGTGGGTTGGCCCACCATCCTGGAGTGGACCCGTGGAGTCCCCGATCGCTTCTTCTTCTGATCCTCGACCTAGCGTGACATGATTTGCCCGTGGATCGGCCGCTCACCACGATCCTGCTCCCGGGCCTGGACGGCACCGGCCGGCTGTTCTCCCGGTTCGTCGCCGCCGCCGACGGGGGCTTGAGCCTGCGGGTCCTCTCCTACCCGACCGACCGCTACCTCGGGTACCGGGAGCTGGAGGAACTCGTCGCCCGGGAGATCCCTCCCGGCCGCTTCGCGCTCCTGGGGGAGTCGTTCGGCGGGCCGCTCGCGCTCCGCATCGCCGCCCGGGCCCCGGCCGGCCTGGTGGGGGTGGTGCTGGCGGCGAGCTTCCACCGGCGGCCGGCGGCGCGGATCTTCCGCGTCGCCTCACCCCTTGGCCCGGCCTTCTTCCGGCTGCCGCTCCCCGATCACGCGGTCCGGCTGCTCCTCGCCGGCGTCGACGCCCCCGACGAGCTGGTGCGGGAGGTGCGGGAGGCGGTGGCGCTGGTGAAGGGGAAGGTGATGGCCGCGCGCGCCCGCGAGGCCCTGCGCGTCGACGTCACCAAGCTCCTGCGCGCCTGCCCGGTGCCGCTCCTCTTCCTCGGCGGCAAGCACGATCGGCTCCTGCGGAGCGCGCTTCCCATCGAGATCCGCTCCCTGCGCGCCGACGCCGAGATCCGCATGCTCGACGCCCCCCACCTCGTCCTGCAGCGGCGCTCGGCCGAGTCGATGCGCGTCGTCCGCGAGTTCCTGCTCCGGGCCGCGGCCGGGAAGAGCGGGGTCGCGGCGTAGGGTCCTCCGGGCGGCTCGTCCCCCCGGCTCTCCTCGAGGAGGACGAAGAGAAAAGGGCCGCCCCGATGGGGGCGGCCCTTTCGTCCTGCTGCCAGCGCGTGCGGGCTAGTCCTCGGCGCCCTTGCGGCCGCCTTCCTTCGCCCACTGCTCGAGCATGGGGGTGGTGACCGACTTCGGCCGCTCGATGGCGTAGCCGAGCCCGCGGTCCCAGGTGATGTTGGCGAGCACGCCCAGGGCGCGGCCGACCCCGAAGAGCACGGTGTAGAAGTCCCACTCGCGCACGCCGTAGTACCACTGGATGACGCCGGAGTGCGCGTCCACGTTCGGCCAGGGGTTCTTGGTCTTGCCGTGCTTGGTGAGGACGCCCGGGGCCACCTCGTAGATCATGTTCACGAGCTGGAAGAGCGGGTCATTGGGGAGGTGCTTCTTCGAGTACTCGTTCTGGGCGGTGTAGCGCGGGTCGGTCTTGCGGAGCACGGCGTGGCCGTAGCCCGGGATCACCTGGCCGCTGTTGAGCGTGTCCCAGAGGAACTTCTCGAGCTCCTCCTTGGTCGGGACCTTGTTGTTGAGCTTCTTCATCACGCCCTGGATCCAGCCGAGCACCTCCTGGTTCGCGAGGCCGTGGAGCGGGCCGGCCAGTCCGTTCAGGCCGGCGGAGAACGAGTAGAAGGCGTCCGAGAGGGCGGAAGCCACGAGGTGCGTGGTATGCGCCGAGACGTTGCCCGACTCGTGGTCGGAGTGGAGGATGAAGTACATGCGCGCCACCTCGTCGTACGGGGGCGGCACGCCCATCATGTGGGCGAAGTTGCCGCCCCAGTCGAGCTTGGGATCGGCAGGGATCTGCGTGTCGGACTTGTACTTCAGGCGATAGATGTAGGCGGCGATGGGGGGCAGGCGGGCGAGCAGGTTCATCGAGTCTTCGTACATCGGGTCCCACATGTCGTTCTTCTTGAGCCCGCCCTCGCCGTAGCGCTTCGCGAAGACCGAGTCGCGCTGCATCGACAGCACCGCCGTGGAGAGCATCGTCATGGGGTGCGAGTCGCGCGGGAGGGCGCGCAGCACGTCGATGACGTACTGCGGGACCTGGGAGCGCGCCTTCCAGTCCTCGACCACCTCGAGCGTCTGGGCCATCGTGGGCACGTCACCGGTGAGCAGGAACCAGAAGAAGCCCTCGACGTACGGCTGCTCCTTGCCCGGGACCTTGGGGAGCGCCGCGAAGGTCTCGGGGATGGTCTTGCCGCGGAACCGGATGCCCTCGATCGGATCGAGGTAGGAGATGTCGGTGACGAGCGACCGGACGTCGCGGGCGCCGCCGATCGCCTGCCCGATGTTCACCTTGTCGATGACGACGTTGCCGAACTCCTTGTTGAGCTTCTGGATCCGGGGGCGGAACGCCTCGATCTTCTCGAGGAGCTTTGCCTTCAGGTTGCTCTGAGCCATGGTCGGGACTCCTGCGGCTTTTGGGAAGGAGGTAGTTGGATTGCTGCGGAAGCGCGGCGGAAGACGGGGAATCCTAACCCATCTCGCGAGCGATGGTGCAAGCCGATCGGAGTGCGCGATCGACTGGAAAATCGGCGGTGTTGATGCCGGTCAAGGCCGGGGGAGAGCCATTCACCTCAGGTGACAGAAAAGGAAGGGGCCACCGCGCGAGGTCGCGGGTGGCCCCGGCTCTCTCGAGCCCTGTCGCTCCCCGGGGCGGGCCCGGGGAAGAGCTACTTCGCCCAGCCGGCGGCGAGCGCCGCCGCCACCTGGGCGGCCACCGTCCCGGCGGGCACCGGCTTCTGCGGCGGATCGGGCGGGGCCTCCACCGCCTCCGGGACCGACTCCTCCACCTCGCCGCCGCGCTGCGGGCGCTCCATCCCGGCGCTCGAGCGGCACGTCCGGCACCAGGGCTGGTTGCGGATCGAACCGTCGGCCATGCGGCGGAGCCCGAACTGCGAGAGGGGGCGCATCTTCCGGCACTTCAGGCACAGGAGGGTGATGAGGACTTCGTGCCCGTCGGCGTCGTAGACCGAGGACCTGCGCCGGCGCGGCTTCTGCGCCCGGGGCTCGCTGGACTTCCGACTGGGCTTCACGCCCTCCCGCGCTGCGATCGCGGGCGCCACCATCACCTTCACGGCCATCTCTCAGGACCTCCCGACGGGGTGCGCGGCCCCGCCGCGCGGGCGGAGCCGATTCTCGCAGCCTGAATCACGGGTCTGACATTCGGACAGGGCGACCTGCCGTTTCCGTCCCTTCCGTCCCGGATGTTCGGCTAGCGGAGGCCCAACACGCGCCCGTCGTCGGCGAGGTCGATGTCCTCGGCGGCCGGTCGCTCGGGCAGGCCGGGCATGAGGACGATCTCTCCCGCGAGAGCCGTGACGTAGCCGGCGCCGGCGAAGAGGCGCACCTCTCGCACCGGGAGGCGGAACCCGCTCGGGTTCGGGCCGAGGAGGGGGTCGTGCGAGAACGAGTACGGCGTCTTGGCGATGCACACCGGGAGCCGCCCGTGGCCGAGGGCGGTGAGGTCCTCGAGCTGCGCGGCGGCGCCGCGAGAGAGATCCACCCCGGAGGCGCGGTAGATGCGCGCCGCCACCTCCTCGATCTTCCGCGCCAGCGGGAGCTCGTCGGGGTAGAGGAGCCGGAACTCGGGCGCGCCCTCCTCCGCGGCGGCGGAGGTGGCGCGGGCGAGCTCGAGCGCCCCCTCGCCGCCCCTCTCGAAGTGGCTCGCCACCACCGCCTCGCGCGCCCCGGCCTCGAGCGCCGCCTCCCTGGCCGCCTGGTGCTCCTCGGGCCGGTCCGCCGGGTGGGCGTTCAGGGCCACCACCACCGGGACGCCGAAGGCGAGGACGTTCTCCACCTGCAGCCGAAGGTTCTCGGCCCCGCGCCGGACCGCCTCGGCGTCGGGTTCGGCGAGGGCCGAGTCGAGGGCCGCCCCCTTCTTGCCGCGCCCCTTGCCCGCGTGGTGCTTCAGGGCGCGCACGGTGGCGACGAGCACCGCGGCGGCGGGGCGGAGCCCGCTCTGGCGGCACTTGAGATCGAAGAACTTCTCCGCGCCCAGGTCCGCGCCGAAGCCGGCCTCGGTCACCACCACCTCCGCCGCGGCGAGGCCGAGGCGGTCGGCGAGCACCGAGCTCGTGCCCTGAGCGATGTTTCCGAAGGGGCCGGTGTGGACGAGCACCGGCGAGCCTTCCAGGGTCTGCATCAGGTTCGGTTTCACTGCCTCGGCGAGGAGCACCGCCATGGCGCCGGCCGCCTTGAGCTTCTCCGCCTGGACCGGCCGGCCCTGCCGGTTGCGCGCGAGCACGATCCGCCCCAGCCGGTGGCGCAGGTCGGAGACCCCCTCGGCGAGGGAGAGCACCGCCATCACCTCGGAGGCGGCGGTGATGGTCCACTCGGCCTCGCGGACCGGCCCGTGGGCCCGGCCGCCGAGGCCCACCACCGCGTCCCGCAGCGGCCGGTCGTTCATGTCCACCACCCTCGGCCACACCACCGAGCCCGGCTCGATGCCGAGCGGGTTGCCGTGGTTCAGGTGGTTGTCGAGCATGGCGGCGGCGAGGTTGTGGGCGGAGCTCACCGCGTGAAAGTCGCCGGTGAGGTGGAGGTTGAAGACCTCCATGGGGACGACCTGCGAGCGGCCGCCGCCGTTGCCGCCGCCCTTCACCCCGAACACCGGGCCCAGGCTCGGCTGGCGCACGGTGAGGAGGGCGCGCCTCCCGAGCCGGCGCAGCGCGTCCGTGAGCCCGATGGCGGTCGTGGTCTTTCCCTCGCCCGCCGGCGTGGGGGTGACGGCGGTGACCACGACGAGCTTGCCCCGGGGCCCGCCTGCGGACTCGAGGCGCCGGAGCGCGGCGAGGTCCACCTTGGCGGCGTGGCGGCCGTACGGCTCCACCTCCGCGGGCAGGAGCCCGAGGTCCCCGGCGACCTCGGCGATGGGGCGAAGCTTCGCGGCCTGGGCGATCTCGAGGGAGGAGGTCATGGCGGGAAAGCCTAGCCCGGCCGCGGCCCTGCGATAGCCCGGGCCGGCGCGGAACGCCCCATCGGGGAGCAACGCGGGCGAGGCGGCCCGACGGTCGGGGAGGGGTTAACATGCCCTCGAGGGTTCGCCACATGGCTCGAAGCCCGTCGCCCGGGGACCGGATCCGCCGCTACACCTGGCTCGCCATCGGGCTCTTGTGGGCCGCGCTCCTCGTCGTCGGCGTGTCGTCTCAGCCGCTCAAGTCGGAGTCCCTCTCCTACACCGACTTCCGGGCCGCGGTGGCGGCCGGCAAGGTCGAGGAGGTGGCGGTTTCCCCGACGGAGATCCGGGGGCGGATGAAGGGCGAGCCGGGCAAGCCGGGAACGGCCTTCGCGCTCGTGCGGGTCGACGACCCGGATCTCCTCCGCTCGCTCGAGGCCGCCAAGGTGAAGGTGAGCGGGGCTGCGGACCGGACTCCCTGGTGGAACTCGCTCGTGTGGCTCCTGCCCCTCGCCGTCACCATCCCGGTGATGATGTCCCTCTTCCGCCGCGCCGGGCCCGCCGGCCAGGGCGGACTCTTCGCGGTGGGGCGCTCCCGGGCCAAGGTCTACGTGGAGACCGACGTCAAGACCACCTTCGCCGACGTCGCCGGCGTGGAGGAGGCGAAGCAGGAGCTCCAGGAGGTCATCGAGTTCCTGAAGACGCCCGACAAGTTCCGCCGCCTCGGCGGAAAGATCCCGAAGGGCATCCTGCTCGTCGGCCCGCCCGGCACCGGCAAGACGCTGCTCGCCCGGGCCGTGGCCGGCGAGGCGGCCGTGCCCTTCTTCTCCATCAGCGGCTCCGAGTTCGTGGAGATGTTCGTGGGAGTGGGAGCGGCCCGGGTTCGGGATCTCTTCCTGCAGGCGCGCGAGCGCGCCCCGTGCATCGTCTTCATCGACGAGCTCGACGCCCTCGGGAAGGCCCGCGGAGTCGGGCCCATGGCCCACGAGGAGCGCGAGCAGACCCTGAACCAGCTGCTGGTGGAGATGGACGGCTTCGACCCCCGGGTGGGCGTGATCCTGATGGCGGCCACCAACCGCCCCGAGATCCTGGACCCGGCGCTCCTGCGCGCCGGGCGCTTCGACCGCCACGTGCTCGTCGACCGGCCCGACAAGGCAGGGCGCCTCGCCATCCTCCGCATCCACGCGCGCGAGATCAAGCTCGCGAGCGACGGCGCGCTTGAGACCATCGCCGGGATGACCGCCGGGCTGGTGGGTGCCGACCTCGCCAACGTGGTGAACGAGTCGGCGCTACTGGCGGTGCGACGCTCGGCGGAGAAGGTCGAGCTCTCCGACCTGCAGGAGGCG
>Ga0335077_10001074_pt1 | contig 31999 bp, 31 predicted proteins | sample Lox_Sample_31_FD_207151 | JGI IMG/M metagenome (GOLD analysis project Ga0335077, IMG submission 207151) | Soil microbial communities from Loxahatchee National Wildlife Refuge, Florida, United States - Lox_Sample_3.1 | ecosystem: Environmental > Terrestrial > Soil > Wetlands | place: USA... | reverse complement strand
TTTCGGACGAACTGTAAGAATGATTGCGAATGATGTAACTGATGCCTTGCGGCGAACCACCGTCCACCTTCACCGTCCCCACATCCACCTTGACCCTGAGATTCCGCACCGCGGCCAGCGATCCTGTGATCTCCTGGGTCCAGTTGCCACCCTCACCGAAAACGCGGGTCTGTTGTGCCGTGGCCGCCGGCAGGATCAGCAGCAGAACCGCTCCGAGTTTGAAAGCACTTTTCACTATCCCACCCTCACTTCTCATCTTCGTCGAAATCAATCAAATTCCGGCATCTGGGCCAGCATATTGCGCGCTTGCATCTTGATGTACTGGTTCTGGTCGTTTTCCGCCAGCTTCTGCAGAACGGCGCGCACACTGCCATCGGCCCGCACCGGCTCGAGCAAATGCAGGGCCTCGGTCCGCACTCCTGGATTGGAGTCGTTCATCAAACCCTCGAGCACGGCGTCCCGCACGCGTGGATCGCCCTTCACGTAGGCCCCAAGTCCCCCCAGGGCTTTCAGCCGCACTCCCGGGTTCGAGTCATAACGCAGGGCAAAGATCAGCGCTTCACGCACGCGCGTGTCATTGGGCTGCTGCGTCAGCAGATCCACCGAATCCATGCGCACGCCGGAGTTGTAATTGTTCCGCGCTGCGAACAGCAACAACTGCTGGATGCGCTGATCGTTCAGCGATCCCTGTGCCTGCTGGGTCGAAACCGTGTCGTACTTGATGCTGATCTGGTTCGAGCCGGGCTCCTGCGAAATCGAGCGAATGCCCGCAACTGAAGACTCAGCCGGCTGGCTGAGTGAGCCGATCGAAATCGTGCCTGCGCCGCCGTTGTTCACGATTTTGTAGGTGGCCCCAATTCCGCTGGCAAAACCAAGGATGAAAATCGCGGCAGAGAGTGCGGGCGAGAAACGCATCTGCCGCAGCCACATGGCTGGATCGAACACCAGGCGATGCCACCAGTTGCCCTGGCTGGTAGTCTCGAGCGCTTCCTGCAGCCGCATGCGAGAGGACGCCACCAGGTTGGGGCTGGGCTCTTCCACTTGCAACTCCGAGAGCACGGCGTGAAACTTGCGCGTCGTCTTCAGTTCAGCGGCGCAGTCCGTGCAGCGCGCCAGATGCTGCTCCAACTCATAGCGGGCATCGTCGGGCAGCTCGTTGTAAACGTACAGCAGAACGTTTTCCTTGACCCAGTCACATTTCATAGTCACACCCCAATTTGGGGAATCTCCTCGGCTTACCTCTCACCTCATGTCCGCCAGCGCTCCCCGCAACTTCTGGGTCGCCCGAAACAACGTATTCTTCGCGGTCTCTTCGGTGGTATTCAGCACCTCGCCCACCGTCCGCAACTTGAGTCCGTGATAGTGCTTCAACTCAAAAACCATGCGCTCGCGAGGCGTCAATCTGTCCAGCGCCCGGCTGATCCGCCCGCCTAACTCGCGGCTCATCAGATCGCGCTCGGGATTGGCCCCGGCCCGGGCATCGGGAACTTGTTCGAGCACATCGTACTGCTCTCCCGATGAATCCGTCGCCACCGGCGCGTCTTCTTTGCGGACTTGCTTGCGCCGCAGGTGATCGAGGCAGAGATTGGTCACGATCCGGTAAATCCAAGTGTAGAAAGAACACTCGAAGCGGAAGTGGGCCACGCTCTTGTACGCCTTCAGGAACGCCTCCTGATAAATGTCCTGGGCTTCGGCTTCGTTTCCGGTGAGGTGAATGGCCAGCCGCAGCACGGCCTGGTCGTAGTGCCGCACCAGCTCCTCGAAGGCTGCGCGGTTGCCACGCTGCGCCTCGCGGACCAGCACTGTGTCGTCAATGCGGCCTAGACCTTGCCCAGCCATGTGGCCCCGTCGCTTGGGGTCCTGGGTCCCGCCAACCTCGCCCCTTAAGTCCTGTTCCCGATGGGAACAATCGCCAACCGCAAATGGTATCGCCAACGCATCGGCCGGCATATTTTCTCTGTCCTCGACTGCACCGGGCGCCTTTGCCGTCCTTTCCCGGTTGCATAGCTATGGACGTGTCAGGATGAGAACCGTGAGCAGGATTATAGGGGACGGCGCAGGATTTTTGCTGAGGGCACGGTATTGTCGGGAAAGGTTTTAGCGTGTGTTTTGTGAGATTGTGATACACATCACAAACCAAGGTAACGCGGTTGGCTGGGAGCGTCCAAAAGAACGCTCCCCAGCCATCTTATTCCCCTGCTTCTTTCTCGATGACCACTTTCAGATGCGCGGTCACATCTTTGTGCAGCTTGATGGGGATGGTGAACTCGCCCAAGGTTCGCAGCGGCTCGTGGATTTGAATTTTGCGGCGATCCACGTTGAAACTCTTCTTCTCCAGGGCTTCGGCGACATCCCCCGAGGTGACGGAACCGAACAACTGGTCGTGCTCGCCGGACTTGCGTTGGAAGGAAACCGAAAGCCCGTCGAACTGTTTGGCCAATTCCTCGGCCTGGGCCTTTTCCTTGGCGGAGCGGCGCACCGACGCAGCCTTCATCTGCTCAATGACTGCCTTATTCCCCTTAGAGGCTTCAATCGCCAGCTTGCGCGGCAGCAGGTAGTTGCGTCCGTATCCCTCGGCAACTTTGACCACGTCTCCCCGCGATCCCAGTTTGCTTACATCTTCCTTCAGTATGACTTCCATAATGACTCCCGTAATTTGTGAACTCCAGCCACGGATGTTCATGGATAAAACATCTCGTTCTTTTGATCGATCCGTGAGGATCCGTGCAAATCCGTAGCGTTTTTCCTTTACGATGCCCGGCCGGCAAACGGCAGCAGCGCCATGTTGCGCGCCTGCTTGATGGCGCAGGAAAGACGCCGCTGATGCGGCGTGCACACGCCGGTCAGGCGCCGCGGCACGATCTTGCCGCTCTCCGCCACAAATTGCGCCAGCAGCCGGACGTCTTTGTAATTGATGGCCTCAATCTTCTCCACGCAAAACTTGCAGACTTTCTTGCGCCGGAAAAACTTGCGGCCTCCAGGGCCACTTTCGCCGCGCACGCCAGGACGCAGTGGACGGCGTTCGCCGCGATCTGGCCGGTCGCCGCCGGGAGGTCGATCACCACCCGTGGGCCGATCGCCGGAGGGTGCGGTTGCTGTGCTGCTTCTAATTTCGTCAGCCATGATGCTCCTTAAAATCCATCGTTGATCTTTGGTCTTTGGTCGTTCGTCGTTGGCAATTTCCGTCGGGAACGAACGGCGAACGACGGTTTTTTATGCCGTGACCGCTGGCGCTTCTCCAGCCGGTCCCGCAGTTGTGGGAGCGGGCGTGGCCGAAACCTTCCGCCGCGCCTCACGGATGGCTTTGATCTTGTCCAACCGTTTCTGCTCTTCATCAATGCGCACGGTCAGAAATTTGATCACCGGCTCGGTCACGCGAAGACGGCGTTCCAGTTCATGAATCAGGCCGCCACTGCCTTCCACCGTCAGCAGCACGTAAATGCCGTCGCGAAATCTGCGGACCGAATAGGCCAGGTGACGCTTGCCCATGCGTTCCACGTTTTTCATCTGACCACCCGAGGTAGTCACGGCGGTTTCCAGAGTGGAAATTAGCTTGTCCTGCTCTTCCTCCGGCATGTCCGGGCGGACGATAAACATGAGTTCATAAGTGCGATTCATTCAGTTTCTCCAAATTTTCGGCTACTCGTTGTCTTCTTTGCGGTTATAGCGGTTCATCGCCGCTGCCGGCCCTTCTCCCAAAATCACTCCCACGGCTTCAGCCGCGACGTCGAGCATCGGGTCCACAAACTTCCACTGCGCTTTGCGGAAAGGCGAGAGCAGATAAGTCATCCCGTCTTCCACTTTCCGGTCCGGCGCAACTCCCATCCGGATGCGAACAAAATCCTGCGTACCCAGCGCCCCAATCACCGACTCAATCCCGTTGTGCCCGGCTGAGCTGCGATTCCGGTGAATACGAACCGTTCCCAGCGGAAAATCCAGCTCATCCTGAATGACGATCAAGTCCGTTTCCGGCTTGGCGTCGTGTTCTGCAATCAGCTCGCGCACCGAGAGGCCACTCAAGTTCATGAAAGTCTCTGGCTTGGCCAGCAGGACCGTCTCCGAGCCAATCACCGCTCTCGCGGTCAGCGCCCGGCACTGGCGGTTTCTGACCTCGACCTTACATTGTTCCGCAATTCTGTCGACCACCAGAAAACCCAGGTTGTGAGGCGTGAACTGATATTCGATGCCCGGATTGCCGAGACCAACGATCAGCTTCACGCATCCAGCTCTCAAGCTTCTAGCTCACACCCAACAACTTGCCCGCCGACAGCCCGCCCCGAGCCGAATTGCGAAGAGACGAACGACCAGCGACCAGTTATTTCTTCTCTTTCTTCTCTGCTTTTTTCTCGGCCTTCTCGGCTTTCTCGGGAGCAGCCGCCTCGGCACCCTCTTCTTCGGTCTCCTGCTTGCCCTTCTTGATGACCTCGGGCTCGGCCGGGGCAGCGGCGGCTTCGGCCGCAACCGCTTCCGGAGTGGGCGCTTCCTCTTCCTTCACAGAAGTGATGTGCGCCACCGGCAAGTTGGCATCAGAGAGATACTTCCACTTCGGATCGTGCGGCAAGTCCGAAACCCGCAGCACCTTTCCGAAAACCAGATGGCGGACGTCGGCCTCAATCGAGCTGGGAATATCGCCGGGCAAGCATTCGATCTCCACTTCGCGGGTCACCGGCTCCAGAATGCCACCCTGGGTCTTTACCCCCTCGGCCTCGCCCTTCAACATGATCGGAACTCGGACGCGCAACTTCTGGTCCATGGCAATGCGCTTCAGGTCGATATGCAGCAACGCCCCTTTGATGGGTTCGTATTGCCAGTCTATGATCATGGCCTGGGTACGCTCATTCCCGCCCAGAGCCAGCTCGAAAATGGTGTTGTGGCCGGACGCCGAACGCAAAATGCGGGAAACCTGCCGCGGGTCGAGGCTGACGGAGAGCGCCGGTTTCCCCGCGCCATACAGAACTCCGGGGACTTTGCCTTCGCGGCGGACACGGCGGGCATCGTTCTTGCTGCCGGCAGTCCGTGGTTGTGCTTCCAGAACCGTGCTTTCAGTTGCTGTCGCCATAATTTTGATTCCTGTCTACAAAAATAACTTGCTTACCGAAGTCTCTTCATGAATGGACTGGATCGCGCGTCCGATCAAGCCCGCAACGGAACGTACCACAATCTTCGGCTCCTTCTTCGCGTCTTCCGTGAGCGGGATGGTATCGGTGACCACCACTTCCTTAATGCAGGACTTGCCAATGATTTCCACCGCGTTACTCGAAAGCACGGGGTGGGAACAGCAGGCGTAAACCGTGGTGGCGCCGTTCTCCACGAGCGCGTTCGCCGTCTTTACCAGCGTACCGGCAGTGTCAATCAAGTCGTCGATCACCAGACAAGTACGGCCTTGCACATCTCCGATCACGTGCATCACTTCCGCTACGTTGGCTTCCACCCGCCGTTTGTCGACGATGGCCAGCGCGGCATCCATTTTCTTGGCAAAGAACCGCGCGCGCTCCACGCCTCCCGCATCGGGCGATACCACCGTCAAATTCGACAGATTCAACTTCTTGAAATAATCCACCAGCACCGGCGAGGCGAAAAGCGGGTCCACTGGAATGTTGAAAAAACCCTGAATCTGCGAGGCATGGGGATCGATAATCAACGCCCGGTCGGCCCCCGCGGTGGTCAGCAAGTCGGCCACTAACTTGGCGGAGATGGGCGCTCGCGGCTTGTCCTTGCGGTCTTGCCGGGAATAGCCGTAGTAGGGCACGACGGCGGTGATACGCCGCGCCGAGGCCCGCTTCAGAGCATCGATCATCAGCAGCAGTTCCATCAGGTGCTCATCCACCGGGCGCGAGGTCGGTTGAATCACGAAGACATCCGCGCCGCGCACGTTTTCCTGGATCTGGACGTAAGCCTCCCCATCTTTGAATCGCGTGACCAGGGCCTGATTGCGCGTCAGCCCTAAAAACTCGCAGACGTCATCCGCCAACCGCTCATTCGCCGTGCCGCTGAAGATCTTGAACTTGTCATCCACGCGGCCGCGTTGCGGCGGTTTGCGCTCCGGTTTTTCCTCGACGCTCATCTGCGGTTTCTTTTCCGTCTTTTCCGTTGCTGTCGCAAGAGTGGCCATGTTTTAGCTCTCAGCTGTCAGCTCTCAGCTATCAGTCCCTCGCCATTTGCTCGGAGAGCCGATGGCTGAAAGCTGACAGCTTGTTTTCTGGCTGGGCCGCTAGGATTCGAACCTAGACAAAGTGCTCCAAAGGCACTTGACCTACCATTAGTCGACGGCCCAGTAACCCTAGTTTCGAGTGGAAAATATGCGCCTTAAGCATACTCGAAACTAGAAACTCGAAACCAGAAACTTCTTCTCGTACTGCCGTCGCGTCAGGGTGGTGGTCGCCAGCGCCTTCACACCCATTTTTTGCAACCGGGCAGCGGCTTTCTGCGCCGCCGTGCGAGTCGCAAATAAACCGTAAATGGCTGATCCGGAGCCCGAAAGCGAGGCATAAAACGCGCCCGCGCGCTCCACCACACGCTTCACCTCTAGCAACTCGGGATATTGCGGGAAGACGACTCGTTCAAAGTCGTTTTCTATCCCGGTACGGACGAGGTCGAGAAGCGGGGTCTCGGCCCGGCCCCTGCCACCTGCAGGGACACCGGATAAACCCTTCCCAGACTTGGTCTTACTCTGGGGGCTCAGCCACGCCGAAAGCACGCGACCGAACTCATTCATTCTATCGGAGGGGGAAGAAGCCGTCAATTTCCCACGGTCCATGTGGGGACGGGCGCCCTCGCCCGTCCAAGTCGAGCGACGCTCGACAGGGTTTTCGTCGTCAGCTTCCCGCAAGGCATCCCAATCGGCAAACGCCTTGGGAGTGGATACTCCAATCTCCGGAGTCACTACCACGCAAGGCACTGCCGGCAAATCGGCCAGAGGATAAACTTCCTCCCCTCGCCGAACGCCGAGCACCGTCCCGCCGATCAGAAACAACGGCAAGTCGGAGCCTACTTCTGCAGCAACGCGAAACTTTTCCGGCCCTGGCAACTCTTTTTTTAGCGCAAGCTCCAAGGCAAGCAGTGTCGCAACGGCATTGCCCGACGCGCCGCCCAAGCCACCCTGCACGGGCAAGCGCTTCTCGATCTCGATGATCACCCGCCCCCGTGCCTTCAGCGCCGCCATCGTCTTCTCTACGATCCGATAGCAAGTGTTCGACTCATTCTTCGGCACACGCGGATCTTCGGAGCGAATCTCGATTCCCGAACCGCGCCCAACCTGCACGCGAATCACGTCATGCAGAGCGATCGTCTGATAGATCGTGAGCAACTCATGGAATCCATCTGCGCGCAGCGCACCAATGCGCAACCCGAGGTTAATCTTGGCGAAAGATCGGACCGTAACAGCCATGGATGGATGATTCTAACCACAGGGAGCACTGAGGAACACAGAGGAATTCGCTTCGAGGGCCTTATCCGCGAAAATCCGCGCTAATCCGCGGCGAACATCAGCTCCTTCGCTTGTAGTAAATCGCGAACTCAAACCCGGGATTGGCCGGGAACAGCTCCGCCACCTTCCGCAGCCGTTCCGCCATCGCCGCCGGCGCCAGCAGCGGGTAATCCCGCTCCCGCAGATCGTGATAGTCCACATCAATGTAGAGCGATAGCAAATAGATCGAAATCGCATCCGAGAACGTGGACGCAAAGTATTCGTTCTTGTGTTTCTCCGCATCCGGCTGGTGCGACGTGGCCAGCTTGCGCGACTCCCAGGCATCAAGTGACGTTTCGCCCTTGGCTCCGGCTTCCACCTGCTTCCACACCAATTCCGCGAACGCCTGTGACACTCCCGCCCGCTCCACCACTGCGTGGCCCACATTGATATAGAACTCAAAAGCGACGGAAAACTTGTCATCCATCAGCCGGGTGGAAATGAACACACACTGCGAATCGCCCAGTTCGAGATTGCGATGGCACACCGCGTTGTCGCTGAGCGCCACATCGTAGCGGTCGGCGATGACCGTCTCCTCGCCCTGATTCACAGTCAGTGGAACGAAATAATAGGCTTTATGATGCAGCGCAGCGGCAGCGGCATCCGGCACTGCGGCCACCATTCGCTCGAGATCGGAAGCGGGAACCGTAACCTCACCGGCAACGGCATAGCAGATGCCGTTGGGGGCCTGGGCCACCGGATTCTGGCGAACCACTTCGGCCGGAGAACGCGTAATGGCGGGCGCAGCTTGCGACATGAAATGTATTCTATCGCAACCGGCGCTTTCGCTCGGCGCTACAATGAGCGTATGCCCCCGCCCCGCCCGCCCCGCTGGTACGTCCTCCCTTTGCGGGTCTTGCTGCTGACGTTCCTCCTGACGCTGCTATGCTTCGCCGTAAGCCTGTTTTTCGGCATTTTAGGAACCGCCATCAGCGCGCGCCTACGGGGACTCCACCCCAATATGACCCTGGCCTATCGGCATGTCGCGTTGCCGGTTGCGCTGGTTGCAGCCGCCGTAGCTCTAATCACAGTTACAATCATCGAAGTCCGCAACTACCGCCAGGCACGCGCTTTGGCCCAGATCGCTCGCGCCAGCCGATAGGAGTCCGTGCCTTTTTTCTTTGTGTTCCTTCGTGTCCTTTCTGGTCCCGAGTTTTCTGAATTGCTCGGTGTCATCTGTGTTCCCTGTGGTTAAATGAGAGTCAATGCGCCCGCGCATCGCCATCCCCGTGCCCCACTCCGGCGATCCGGATTACGCCAGCCGGTCTCTGCCGCAATACGAGAGCGCGGTGGAGAAAGCCGGCGGCGAGCCAGTACCGATCCCGCTGGACAAGACTCCCGAAGAGGTCATGAAGCTGATTGAGCAATGCGATGCTGTGCTGCTGCCGGGCAGCCGCGCCGATGTTGATCCCGCAAAGTATGACGCGCCCCGCAACCCCCACACAGCAGCCTCAGATCCCGGCCGCGATACGGTGGACGAACTCCTGCTCCAGGATGCCTACAATATGAAGAAACCCGTCCTGGGCATTTGCTATGGCATGCAGATGTTGAATGTTTACCGCACCGGAACGCTCGTCCAACACATCGAGTCGAAAATCAACCACGAAGCGGGAAGAAAAGTTGCGCTGGCGCACACGGTGGTAGTGGAACCGGCATCGAAGCTGGCGGAAATTCTGGGCGCGTCACACAAAGTCCCGGTCAATTCCAGCCATCACCAATCTGCTGACGTGGTCGGAGACGGTCTCCGTACTGTTGCCCGTTGCCCGGAGGATGACATCATTGAAGCGGTGGAAGGCACCTCGCCCGACCATTTCGTACTGGCGGTACAGTGGCACCCGGAACGATCATTTGACGACGACAAGCCTTCAAAAGCCATTTTTCGAGCTCTCGTGCAAGCTGCTAGAGCTTGGCATGTGCAACTCACCGAAAAGCTGAAGTCTGTCTAGCCACCCAGGGAGCGGGCTCATTCTTATGCAACTCAACGAGACCGCAAACAACCAGGTTGTGACCGTCAAAGCAAACGACGAATTTGAGCTGGTGCTGCCCGAGGTCCGCACTGCCGGCTACCGCTGGACGCTGAAAACCAACTTTGAACCCGCTTGCACACTGCTAGAGGAAAACACCCAGCCAAACGTGACAGGGATTGGTGGGACCGGCCATCATCATTGGAGGTTTCAGGCGACCTCGCCCGGTATGTGCGAGATCGAATTACACTATGGCCGCCCTTGGGAAAGCGCCTCAGAACCGGTCAAGACCTTCCGGATGAAAGTGCAGGTCCGGTCCTGAGGAGCTAACGTATGACTCAGTGCTTTTTCTTGCGTGCTGCCTTTTTGGTGGCAGAGGCAGAAGCCTCGACGATGCGGATAGTCCAGAAATCGTCTGAAAGATTAGGCTCCAGCAGATACTGATACGGCAGCGTGAAATAGCCCTTCAGACCCCAGGTCGCTGCCCAGGAGTTGCGCACGATGAACCACTGGCTCTTATCCTCGTAACCAACGGCAACCACAGCGTGGCCGCCCACGACTTTCTCCCCAGGCTGTGGCATAGGCGCGTGTCCGGACTGTGCCACCGCCGTGCTCTCGAAGCTGTCGTACACCGTAAATCCGAAGACAAACGGATATCCTGAGGCCAGGCATCCCTTCATCTGGCTCAGCGCCCGCGAGACCCGCTGATAGGAAAGCACCTTGTTCTTGGCGGCATCGGCGAAGGCCTTCTGCGGCGGCTTCTCGGTGAATTTGGTGATGTCGTACGGCCAATCCGTCTCCGGTGGCGCTCCCAGCTTAGCCACAACTTTGATGCCGTCGCGGATCTGAGCTCCGCTGTCGGAATTCACCGTGTGTTCGATTACCCGCTCGTTGTAATAAATGAACAGGCGGGAGGGAGTGAAGTCTTTCACTTTTTGTTTCATTTGTTCGAACTGAAACGCGCCCCCGACGGAATTCGCGGTACAACTCCCCAGTTGGCCCTGGTCATAGACCGGCGGGCACTCGGGACGCAAATCCATGCTAGACGGCAAGGCAGTCAGGAATTCGGCTGGGGCTGCGTAGGTTAAGTCACGGCTATCCGGAAGGTCCGGGACCCATCCATAATGTCCAATGCTCATAAATGTTTCCTTTCATGCGAAAGGGCGACTCGGTCGCCGCTGGTTAGTGGAGGTCGTTTGTCTTCGAAGGAGAAAGGCACTAATCCTAGAACCAACCGTCAGATTGGGGAAAGAAAGCGGTTTTTGTTCCGAAATCCGAACAAGGCCGAGTAAAGCTCCATAGCATTCGCAGTTCCTACAGAGTCGGCGTCTTCTCCGCAATCAACTTCTTAATCCTATCCACGAACTCCGCTGCTGGCATGTCTTCGGTTTGCTCCTTCCCGCGGGTCCGGACGTTCACCTTACCGGCTTCGGCTTCTTTATCTCCGACCACCAGCAGGAAGGGCACCTTCTGCAGCGCGTGCTCGCGGATCTTGGCATTCATCTTTTCGTTGCGGCCATCGACATCCACCCGCACGCCGGCATTCTTAAGCTGCGCGGCAACTCTGTTTGCGTACTCGACGTGCCGTTCGGCGATGGGAATCATCACCGCCTGCACCGGCGAGAGCCACACCGGAAACGCTCCCGCGTAATGCTCAATCAGCACCCCGAAGAAGCGTTCCTCTGACCCATACAGCGCGCGATGCACCATGACCGGCTGCTTGCGGCTGCCGTCCTCCGCCACATACTCCAGCCCGAAGCGCGCGGGCAGGTTGAAGTCGAACTGGATGGTCGAAAGCTGCCACAGGCGCCCAATTGCATCGACCAGTTTGATATCAATTTTCGGCCCGTAAAACGCGCCTTCGCCGGGAATCGTCTTATGCTCGATGTTGCGCCGCTTCAGGACTTTCTCAAGCGTGGCGGTCGCATGTTGCCAATCCTCTTCCTTGCCGACAAAACTCGCCGTCTGCTTCGGATCCCAGACCGAAAGCTCGGTCTGATATCTGTCGAAGCCGAAATCTTTCAGAACATCGACCGCGAAATCGAGGCAGGCGTCGATTTCACTTTCCACCTGCTCTGGAGTGCAGAAAATATGCGCATCGTCCTGTGTGAAGCCGCGCACCCGCAGCAGTCCGTGCATTACCCCGGACCGCTCGTAGCGATACACCGTGCCCAATTCCCCCAGCCGCACCGGCAAATCGCGGTAGGACTTCAGCGAGTCTTTATAAATCAGAATGTGGAACGGGCAATTCATGGGCTTGATGCGGTATTCCGCATCGTCGAGCTCCATGACGTCGAACATGTTCTGCGCGTAATAGCCCTCATGGCCTGAAATTTGCCACAACTGCCGCCGCGCCACATGCGGCGTGTACACCAGCGAGTAGCCGCGCTTGATGTACTCGTTGCGCATCCAGTCTTCCATTTCCTTGCGGATGATGCCGCCCTTGGGATGCCAGAAGATCAGTCCGGGCCCGGCCAGCTCCTGAATCGAAAACAAATCCAGCTGCTGCCCGAGCACGCGGTGGTCGCGCTTCTTGGCTTCCTCCTGCTTATGAATGAAATCATCCAGGTCTTTTTTCGAGTAAAAGGAAGTCCCGTAAATGCGCTGCAGTTGCGGATTTTTCTCATCGCCCAGCCAGTACGCGCCCGCGATGTTCAGCAGTTTGAAAGCTTTGATCCGGCCGGTGGATGGAATGTGCGGCCCGCGGCAAAAATCCGTGAACTTGCCCGTGCGATAAATGGAAATCTTTTCATCGGGCTTGGTGAATTGCTCGATGAAATGGCACTTCATGAAGTCGCCTTCATTCTTGAACTCGGCCAGCCCCTGATCGCGGGGCAGAAACTCGCGCGCATAGGGAATATTCTGCTGCACTAGTTCCTGCATCTTCTTCTCGATCTTTTCCAGATCCTCGGGGGTAAACGGCGTGGGCCGGTAAAAGTCGTAGAAGAAGCCGCTCTCGGTCGGCGGACCGTGGCCCAGCTTGGTTTCCGGGAACAACTCGAGCACCGCGGCCGCCAGCAAGTGCGCGGACGAATGCCGGAACACCTCTAAAGCCTCGGGATCCTTTTCGGTGAGGATGCGCAGGTCGGTATCTTCTTCGAGCGGCCGGGTCAGATCGATGAGATCGCCATTGGTCTTGGCCACCAGTGCGGCATCGGCCAGCCGCTGGCCGATGGATTTGGCAACATCAAGCGCAGTGCTGCCCTTGGGTAGTTCCTTCACGCTGCCATCGGGAAGCTTAATGTGGATATTGTCGGCCATGGATTAAGGTTCCAGTATAAAACACCGGAGGGCAGCCTCCTTTGCGGTCTCTGCGATTCCTTTGCGTCCTTTGCGGTTAAAGCTTTTGAGCGCAAAGTTATTCGTGAAGTTCGCAAAGGAAACCTGTCTCGAGGCCAGACCTACCAGCCCACTTTCTGCCCCTTATTCTGCTCATCCAGCCACTTCTGCAAGGGGGCGAAGTAGTCCAGAATGGCGCTGGCGTCCATCTCCCGCTGTCCGGTAAGGGTTTCCAGAGCGTCTGGCCAGGGCCGGCTCTGGCCCATCGCCAGCATCTTGTTGAGCTTTTCTCCCGCGGCTTTGGAGTTGTAGAACGTGCAACGATGCAGCGGCCCGTTGTATCCGGCTTCCTTGCACATGGCGCGGTAGAACTGGAATTGCAGAATGTCAGCCAGGAAGTACCGCATATAAGGAACATTGCCGGCCACGTGATACTTGGCGCCGGGATCAAAGTCCGCTTCGCTGCGCTCCACCGGTGGGGCGACTCCCTGATACTTCAGGCGCATGTCCCACCACGCCTGGTTGTAATGGGCGGGAGTAATTTCTCCCGAGAACACCTTCCAGCGCCATTGATCGATCATCAAACCAAACGGCAGGAATGCTACTTTTTCGAGCGCTTTCTTCAGCAGCAGCGGGATGTCAGCATCGGCGGAGGGAATTTGGTCGAGCAGGCCAATCTGCTTGAGGTACTCCGGCGTTACCGCCAGCGCGATGGTATCGCCAATGGCTTCGTGGAACCCGTCATTAGCGCCGCTTTCAAAAAGAAATGGCTGGCCTTTGTAGGCCCGCTGGTAAAAATTGTGCCCCAGTTCGTGATGGATAGTGACGAAGTCCACGTCACGGATCTGAATGCACATCTTCACGCGCAGATCGTCCTGATTGTCGACGTCCCAGGCACTGGCATGGCAGACCACATCGCGGTCGCGGGGTTTCGTGAATAGCGAGCGCTCCCAGAAAGTCGGCGGCAGCGGATCGAAGCCCAGCGACTTATAAAAATTTTCGCCATAGCGAACCATGCCCTCGGCATCAAGCTTCTTGGCTTGCAACAGCTCTGTCAGGTCGTAGCCGCGGCTGTTTTCCGGTAAACCCAGCAGGGGGAAAATACCGTCCCACTGTTGCGCCCAGGGATTCCCCAGAAGATCGGCGGGGATTGGGCCGTTCGGTGGCACTAGGTTCGCTCCGTAATGCAGCGCCAACCGCGCGCGCACGTACGTGTGCAGCGAAAGGTACAGCGGCCGTACCTGTTGCCACAGCCGTTCCAGTTCGGCGCTGAACTCTTCCGGCGTCATGTCATAGCCCGCGCGCCACATCGCCCCTACATCCTTGAAGCCCATCTCCCGCGCGCCCTGATTGGAGAGCTCGACAAAGCGCGCATAGCGCTGGCGCATGGGCGCTCCCACCTGGTGCCACCCCACCCAAAGCTCCCGCAGTTCTTTGGGATCGCGGCTCTTGCTCATAATGCGTTCGATCGCGGTGATGTCCAGGCAGTCATTCGGCTTACGGCAATACTTGCCTTTGCCGTAATCGCCGTCGAGAGAGGTGCCGATTTCGATCATCTCCCGCCGCAGCTTCGGATCCTTTGGCGCCGGCGCGGTCAAGCCTAGTTTCAGCAACAAGAACTTTCTAGACACGGCCGGGGGTAGCGCCAGGCCATCGAATCTTTTTGCCTGTTCCACCAACTCCGTCACGGCGGCGGTGTTCTGCTCATTGGCGTCGGCCGAGATTGCCTCGGTATCTTCGGTGATGAAATTTTGCTGTACCCATTGGGCGCGGGCCGCTTTCACCGTAAGGTCATTCAGACGCGCTTCCGCCTCCTGGATGAACCTTTCCGCCTCTGCCACAGTAGGCTGTGGAGCACTTTGAGCTTCCATTGACATAGAGAGACACAATAGCAGTAATAGGCAGATGAATTTCATGAAAACCCTCCGCTGTAAATTATGAACGACGGCGCAGAAATTGTCTTGCGCCGGGTCGCGGTTGGCCTGCGCGAAAGTCGGCAAAGCTCAGGAGTAGTACAATTCCTCCATTGCCTGCTTGACCTTCATCGACAACTCCTCCATCTCCCGGGCTCCGTAACCGGAGGTGGAGATAGGCTGCCCCACCCGCATTTGCAGCGGGCGGCTCTTGATGTGATAAGTGTTCATCGGCAAGAGCTCAAAAGTCCCGACCAGCGCCACGGGCACAATGTCCACCTGCGCTTTGATCGCCAGGTAAAAGGCCCCGGGCAGGAATGGTTTGATCTCGCCATCCGGGGTGCGGCCGCCCTCAGGGAAAATCACCAGTGGCATACCTGCTTGCAGGCTTTTTACTGCAGAACGGATGGCGGCAATCGAGCGCGTCGGCATCTGCTGGTTGATACAGACCTGTCCCGACCGTTTCAGATGCCCGCCGATCAGCGGATACGACAGCAGTTCCTTCTTGAAGACGATGCGGAACTGAAATGGCAGATTGGCGTAGAGAACGGGAATATCCAGCGCGGATGCGTGGCTCACGGCGTATACGTGGGCCTTCGAAGTGTCGATCTTGTCCAATCCCGTTATTTTCACGGGAGAACTGATGGTCGCCATGATGCATTTGCACCACACCCGTGCAAAGCTGTGCAGAATGCGCTCTCTGTCGCCGAACCAGGAGGCCGGAATCGAGGTAAACCCAAAGAAGACGGTGTACGCCCAGATCAACGGATCGAAGAACAAATACGAGCGCAGGCGGCTCGCCCAGCCGTATTTCCGCGGATCAGTCCACGCGGTTGTGGCCGACGTTTGCGAAGGCAACGATCTCCGATCCTCCCCACCCGCTCGGGCTTCGCTATCTACAGGTGTGTTCAGCTCCGGCACTCAGACCCTCACCCCCAGCCGCTGCATGGCCTCTCCCACAATGTATATGGAACCGGTGATAACCACCACCCCGTGGGGGCCAGCCAGCACTCTGGCTTGCTCCAGTGCCGAGGCCACATCCGTCGTGGCCTCGCACTCGGTCGAAGTACGCACTGCGGCCTGGCGAATCTCTTCCGCCGTGGCCGATCTCGGGTTATCCGCCATGGTAGCGATCACCCGCTCCGCCAGTGGAAAAAGAATCTCCGCCATTTCGGCGATTGCCTTGTCGCGCATCGCCCCAAATACCAAGGTCAGCCTCCGTTCCTCGTAGCAGGTGGAAAGAGTTGACCGCAGTGCCCACGCTCCCGCTGGATTGTGGGCCACATCAAGAACATATTCCGGAGAGTTGTCGCTGGCTGGCACCAACTGGAAACGTCCCGGCCAATGGGTCTCGCGAATGCCGCGTTCTATCGATTCCGAAGTAATGGCAAAGCCCTGCTGGCCCAGTTCCTCCGCCGCCGCAATCGCCAGCGCCACATTTCTTAACTGATGCCGCCCGATCAGCGGCGTTTCTACCAAAATCTGCTTGCCCATGACTTGCAGCGGATAGCGAAGAGTTGATGCGTCCTGGCTAAAGTATTCCGCACTCCCCGGATGCACCGGCGGAACATAGGGCACCGCGCTCACTCCCCGGGCCTCCAAGTCAAGGATGGTGTTGCCAATCACGTCGTTGGCCTGCGGCTGTTGCGGGAGCGTTACGACCACGCCGCCGCGCCGGATGATTCCGACCTTTTCGCGCGCGATTTCCGCCACCGTATTTCCCAGAAACTTCTGGTGATCGAGCGCAATGTCCGTAATCACGCTGACGCGCGGCTCAACCACGTTGGTGGCGTCCAACCGCCCACCCATGCCGACTTCCAAAGCCGCGATGTCCATTTTGTTTTGCGCAAAGTACTCGAAGGCAATGGCCGTCAGCATCTCAAAGAAGCTGGGGTGCCAGGGCAATTCGCCCTCCCCGACCAGACGCTCCGCCGTCCGGTCTACCAAGTCGTGAGTCAGGGCAAACTCATCGTCGCAAATTTCGTTGCCGTCAATTCGAATCCGCTCATTGATGCGTACCAGGTGGGGTGATGTATACAGTCCGGTGCGCAATCCGGAAGCCTGCAAGATTGAAGCCAGCGTGGCTGCGGTCGAGCCTTTGCCGTTGGTTCCGGCGATCAGCACACTGGGGAATCGCTTCTCGGGATGGTTCAGCGCTCCCAGCAGCGTCCGCATATGCGCCAAGTCGAACTTATGCGCAGACGTCTGGGCCAGTTCGTGGCCCAAGGCATACATGCGCGCAACCGCAGTTTCGTAGGACATGAAAGAAGCTGTCAGCCTTCAGCGATCCGCTCTTAGCCTATCAGTTTGAGGAAACCGTCGGCTCCAGGGAAGCAGGCAAAGCTGGAAGTCGGGCGTTGAACGGATGAAACCTGGGGTTGGCTGAAAGCTGAGGGTTAACAGCTGGTTCAGGCAGCCATGAACTCCAGCGCCCGCGCGATGTACGATTTGAGATCCTTGCGCGATACCACGGCGTCGAGCATGCCATGCTCCAGCAGAAACTCGCTGCGCTGAAAGCCTACGGGCAGTTTCTGCCGGATGGTTTGCTCGATCACGCGCGGGCCGGCGAATCCGATCAGCGCACCCGGCTCGGCAACATTCAGATCGCCCAACATGGCAAACGATGCAGTCACGCCCCCGGTCGTGGGGTCGGTGAGTACCGAGATGTACGGCACCCGCGCCTCGTCCAGCCGGGCTAGCGCCGCTGAAATCTTCGCTAGTTGCATCAGGCTGACCACGCCTTCCATCATGCGCGCCCCGCCGGAGGCGGAAACAATGACGAGCGGCGTCCTAGCCTTCTGTGCCTCTTCAATCGCCCGGGTGATGACCTCACCCACCACCGCGCCCATGCTGCCGCCGATGAATGCGTATTCCATGGAGCTGACAATCACCGGCCGCCCATTCAGCTTGCCGCGGGCATTGATGACAGCATCCGTCAGACCCGTTTCTACCTGCGCCGCTTCCAGGCGTGAGGAGTAGGACTTCAAGTCGGAGAATTGCAAAGGGTCGGTCGACGTCAGGTTGTCAGCAAAGGTGTCGTATTGATTGTCATCCAGAAGCTGTGCCAGCCGGGTGCGGGCGTCAACCCGGAAGTGCTTGTTGCACTTGGGGCAAACCTGGAGGTTGTCTTCCAAATCCTTTTTCCAGATGATCTGCCGACAACCTTCACACTTCACCCATAGCCCCTCGGTACGGACTTTCTTCTCGCCCGAGGCGTTCAGTTCACCGGCTTCTCGTTTGAACCAGGCCATAAAAAATTGGGGATTGTGTAATTTTGTACTTGGGTAATTGAGGAAACGAAAAACCCATTGCTCCAGGTTTTCAATTACTCAATTACAAATTACCCAATTACTCAATCTCAGTACTCGATCCCTCTCTGTGCCATCACGCCCTTGTCATAGGCGTGCTTGACCTGGCGCATTTCGGTGACGGTGTCAGCCAGTTCCACAATTGTCGGATGAGCATTCCGCCCCGTCAAGATCACGTGCACCATTTCCGGCTTTTTCTTGAGGCTTTCGACCACCTTCGCGGCATCGAGCATGCCGTAGCTGATGGCGTAATTGATCTCGTCGAGCACGACCAGGTCCCAGGCCCTGGACTGAATTGCCTTCTCACCCTCGGCCCAGGCTTCCTCAACCATGCGCACGTCTTCTGGATCGGGCTTTTCCGTGCCGACCTTCACGAAGCCCCGGCCCAACTGCCTGATGACGAACTTGTCACCGAACGCCTGCACCGCGTCCAATTCGCCGTAGTGCCAAGACCCTTTCAAGAACTGGAGCATTAGCACTCGCATGCCCTGGCCGACGGCCCTCAACGCGGTGCCCATGGCGGCTGTGGTCTTGCCCTTGCCGGGACCCGTATTGACGATGACCAAACCTCGGCGGACGTCTGTCATAGGAGGTGAATCTTGATTGTACCTGTTCTGGAGAGACCCGGTGATAGGAAGCAGACTATTGAAAGGAAAGCCCTTTGGAATAGAGCAGAGGTAATAAAGGCGAGCTTAAGAGCACGCGATTTATTTAAAGAATTCGGCTGGAAACTTTATTTAGCCTCGGATAGCATAAGGAGGGGTTAAAACCTTGGATTCATCCTCTTTCACCAAGAACAAGCCTGGACGGCTGCTGAAAAATAGTGAGGGCTGCTGGTCTTTTGTTCCTGGCAGCTTACCCCCCAACATTGAAGTCACGTGGGATCTCGCTAGTGAAATTAGCGCAGCAGACAGGCGGCTGGCCGAACTCGCTGGTACCGCTCGAACTTTGCCGAACCCCCACCTGCTCATTGGGCCTTTTGCGCGGCGAGAGGCGGTGCTGTCAAGCAGGATCGAAGGGACTCTTGCTTCTCTCACCGACCTTCTTTCTTTTGAAGCCGGGGGCACGGTGCCGCCCGACCGCGCGGACGTGCGGGAAGTAGCAAACTACGTTAGCGCCCTGGAATACGGTCTCCGCCGAGTCAAGGATCTCCCAGTCAGTCTTCGGTTGATGCGGGAATTACACGAAAGATTGATGCGGGGCGTTCGGGGACGAGATCTTACGCCCGGAGATTTTCGCGGCAGGCAAAACTGGATCGGCAATGACCCATTATGCAAGATCCAAAACGCGACCTTCGTCCCGCCCCCGGTCCCGGAGATGAAAGAAGCTCTCGCTGAGCTCGAAAAATACATTCACCAGCCGTCCAACCTCCCCCCCCTGATACGAATGGCGATCATGCATTATCAGTTCGAAGCAATTCACCCCTTCCTTGACGGAAACGGCAGGATTGGAAGGCTCCTGATCACACTGTTGTTGGTAACCGACGGGCTGCTTCCCCAACCTTTGCTCTATCTCAGCGCCTATTTTGAGCGATACAGAGCGGACTACTACCGTCTCCTTCTAGAGGTGAGCCAGAAAGGGAACTGGGTAGGGTGGATCACCTTTTTCCTGAGAGGTGTCGCACAGCAGTCGGAAGATGCGATTGTCCGAGCCAATGAACTCCAAAGACTCTCAGAAGTGTATCGGGAGAATCTGCAAACAAAGAGATCGTCGGCTGCACTTGTGAAGCTGAGTGATTGCCTGTTTGATCGTCCGATGATCACCGTGCAGCAGGCGATGAGGCTGTTGAAACTGTCACAGCCGGCAGCCCAAAACAATATTGACAAGCTCGTGGAGGAAGGCATCCTAGAAGAGATTACTGGACGACAGAGAGGTCGCGTTTACCTTGCTTCAAAAGTCATACGGATCGTGGAAGATGACGAGGTCCAGCAACTCCCGCTCAAGTTTTCCCGCTCGACATAACGGGTGGCAAACGAGAAGGATTCTAAAGGCTCAGTGCCCCAGGTGGTAGGGATGCCCTTTGAGAATGGTGAATGCGCGGTAGATCTGCTCCAGCAGGACCACCCGTGCCAACTCGTGCGCCAACGTCATTCTGCCCAGCGACAGCACCAGAGTCGCAGCCCGCCGGGCTTCCTCGCTGAAACCATCCGCCGCGCCGATGGCGAACAAGAGCGGTGCGGAACTGCGATCTTGATGCTCCCCCAGCCACTTGGCGAACTCCTCAGACGAAAACTGCTTGCCGCGACCGTCAAGCAGCACCAGCACATGCCCTACCGGACGCGCACCCGGTTCACACAACTTCAACAAGCCAGCTTCATCCTTCAGCGCAACGCCTTCGACCTCGGCATAGTGCTTCAGCCGTTTCAGATATTCGTCGGCCAGCGTCTGGACCGCCGCAGCCTTGGTTTTACCGATCCAAGCGATCTTGATTTTCACGAAAGAGAGTTAACCACAGAGGGCACAGAGGAACACAGGGAAATCGCAAGAATGCCCTGGGTTCTCTGGGGTCTAGGTCTTGGTTCCCGAAGCCAGCACCACGACCGCGCCAAACTTGATCTGATCGCCTTCTGCGTAGCTTCGCACCGCTTGCAGCACCTCGCGATTCGCTTGATCCCACTTCTCTGCTGGCACGCGCTTGATCAATGGCAGAAATGGCGTGGAGACTTCTTGCGTCAGCTCCCAGACTTCCTCAGCCGTGCCCGGCCAAGTCCAGGGAACGGTTTTCGTTTCCTCATCAACATCCTGAAATCCCGCCTGGCGCAGAAACGCCGTCAGGCTGCCCGGCTGTGCGTATCGGCAGGGGTCTTGACCCGGGGGAGTGAGCGTCCCGCCCGCGTACTTGTGAACCACGCCCCACATGCTGGACCAAAATGGCTGCTCAAATGGCCCCCACGCGAGAAAACAAACGCGGCCTCCCGGCTTCATCACGCGATGCATTTCGCGGAGCGCTTTGGCAATGTCTTGAAAGAACATCACTCCAAAGCGGCTGGTCACCAGGTCGAAGCTCTGGTCGGGGAAAGGCAGACTGTGGGCGTCGGCCTGGCGCGTCGAGAAATTCTCTAGTCCTCGTTCTTTGGCGCGTGCTGCGGCTACTTCCAGCAACTCCCCGCTCAGGTCGAGTGCGGTTACATGTCCGCTGGGTGCGACGCGCAAGGCCAGCGAGATGGCTGGCTCCCCTGTGCCGCTGGCCAAGTCCAACACTTGCATTCCTGGCAGGGGCCGGGCATGGTTCACCAGCGCATCGGTGGCGTCGCGGCCCATGGCGGCCGACTTCGCCTTCCACTTCTCCGACGCCATGCGCCGGTACGTGCTGCCCCACTGCGGATTGGAGTCCGGCAAACTCATAGCGGTCGGCTCCCAGTTCACGCCGGCTTCTTCGTAGGCCGGCGTCCGGCGACCCGCGTTCCCTTAACCGCCCGGGAGAACAGTTCTGCCGGCTGTAACCTCTTCGCCGACTTCCACAACCGCTCAAGGTCGTAAAACCGGCGCGACTTCTCCGAAAACACATGCACAACGAAATCCACGTAATCCAGCAGCACCCATTCCGCCTGTTTATAGCCTTCAATATGCGTGGGCCGCATACCGTCTTTGTTCAGCCGCTCTTCCACTTCGTCAGAGATGGCCTGAATCTGCCGCGGATTGGCCCCGCTGCACACCACGAAATAATCGGTGAATGCTCCCGACCCTTTTTCCAGCTCCAAAATTGTGATTTCGTCCGCCTTCTTGTCCTGGCAGGCGGAAATGGCTTCGGCGACTTGTTGTTTGAGGCTGGATTTCTTCATGCAGTCATGGGCGGATGGGCGATGGCCGATCCGTCCATCTATTTTAGCTGATACCGCGCCATTCGCTGCGACTTGAGAGATCCGTCAATTAACACTCTTAGAGCCTTTCGGCCCCTATATTCACGGTCTTTGGATGTCTGTACTATTTCATCCCGGGTGTGCACACATGAAGAAGAGCTCCTGCGCCTTGCTGTTCCTCGTACTTTATTCCTCCGTTTTCGTGTTCGCCCAGAATTACAAAGTCCTCTATAACTTCGCCGGAGTAACCATGGCAGACGGTGAAGCGCCGATCGGAAACCTTGTTCGTGACCGTTCTGGCAACCTCTACGGTACCACCGAATTCGGCGGGAACTCTGTCTGTGGTGGATGCGGGACGGTGTTCGAGCTTTCCCCTAGCGCAGGTGGCATGTGGACGGAAACTATTCTGTACAGATTTTGCAGCGAGGTTATTAACGAAATGTGCGTCGACGGACGAAGCCCAATAGCTGGCCTGGTCATGGATTCCCAAGGCAATCTATACGGAACGACAAACCTCGGAGGAACCGTGATGGACTGTCCGCAAGGCGGCGGATGCGGCACGGTGTTCGAGTTGTCTCCTCCCTCGGTTCCCGGAGGATCGTGGTCAGAGAGCGTGCTTTACAGTTTCTGTTCAAGCTTCTCCAATAACAGCTGCATGGATGGTGCTGAGCCAGCCGGTCAATTGACGCTAGACTCAACTGGCAATCTCTATGGAACGACGACGACAGGAGGAAGCGCGGTTGGGGGCGGGGCGGTGTTTGAGCTTTCCCCCACCCAGGGTGGATGGACTGAGACTTTACTTCACAGTTTCTGTGCCAACGGACAGGATGGTGCTTGCCCGGATGGAGATCGTCCCGTGGCTGGTGTTACTTTCGACGATGACGGCAATTTATATGGAACCACTAAATTTGGTGGAAGTGACCGGAAGTACGCCTTGGGAACGGTCTACAAACTCTCCCCCGGTTCAGGCGGATGGACCGAAACGGTGATCTTTGTTTTCTATGAGCCAGGCTCCAAAGGCGGGGTTCCCGCAGGGACTGTAAGCTTCGACGCTGCTGGTAATTTGTACAGCACAACGTCAATGGCAGGTGTCGGCAATAGCGGGAGTGTGTTTCGTCTTAGCTCAAAGGGAAAATCAGCCACGTTCGTATTCAATGGAACCGACGGAAGCCAGCCATTAGCTGGGGTGTTGGTCGATGCCCAGCATGGCGCTGTTTATGGGACAACCAGTGGGGGCAACTGGAATGAGGGCAACGTCTTTAAGATAGGAGCAACAGGTACCGAAACTGTGCTCTACAGTTTTTGTCAGGAAGTTAATTGTACCGATGGAGCAGCGCCCGAGGGAACCCTGCTAGCCAACCATTTGGGCAATCTTTACGGTACGACGGGCGGCGGGGGCACGGGTGGATTCGGTCTAATTTTCGAGATTACCCCGTAAGAGTCCCGCCGACTAACGTCCCGCATACAGCCCCATCTTCCTGATGTACTCACCCACCGCCGGATCCACAAACTTGCCCAGCGATTTCTTGCCGCTCACCGCCTCACGGATCGCCGTGGCTGAAACGTTCTGCTGCACTCCGTCCAGCAAATGCACCGTCACTCCGGGCAGTACCAGGTCTCCGGTGGCGGGCTGCTTGGCGAAGGGCTTGGTGACCGCCGCTTTCGGGCGCAATCGCTCGGGCAAGGCGTTGGCTACATCGGCCAGGGAATATCCCGGACGGCTGGCCACAATGAATTCACACTCTCGAAACAACGCTTCCGCCTGGTGCCACTTGGCAATTTCATCAAAGGCGTCAATGCCGATGAGGAAATAGAGGCGATCGGCCCTCTTCAGCGTCCGCTTCAAGCGCTGCACGGTGTCCACGCTGTAATTCAGTTCTGGCCCTGCCGCCCCCTTTTTACTCCTCGGCGGAACCGCTCCCGGCGCTTCGAGAAGCGAAGGCACAAACGTTTTTTCTCCCATGGTTGCCAGCACCACCATGGCAAAGCGATGGGCGAACGCGGCCAGCGGCTGTTTCTGCTTGTGCGGCGGATTGCCCGTCGGCGCGAAGTCGATGCGACCCAAGTCAAAGCGTTCCCGCGCCGCCTGCGCCAGGGCCAAGTGGCCACGATGAATGGGGTCGAATGTCCCGCTGTAGAGCCCGATATTCATAGGTGTCCGCTATGTCCTCCCGGCCAGGGTTCCGGCGTCCCTAAGGCAGTAACCCAATGCACTCCTGTAACTCGCGGCATTCCCATTTTGGAACTAGATTTGGGTTTGCATGCGATTGAAGCTCCCCCTTCTACGCGCGCACTACATTCCTCCGGCTCGGGCGCCCATCCTCCGATACGGAGTCGCCGTCCTTAGTATTACCCTCGCCCTGATACCGGCTCTGGCGCTTTCCGACGTGGTGGAAAGCCGGCTGGTGGTGTTCGCGGTCGCCATCATGGTCAGCGCCTGGTACGGCGGCTGGAAACCCGGCCTGGTCGCGACCTCTTTCGCCCTCACCGTAAGCGCCTACTTCTCCTTGGCTGCGGGACAATCCCCATCGCAATATCGCAAGGCCATCATACATCTCATATTGTTTGTTTTCGTGGCCTTGCTGATCTGCTCCTTCAACGCCGCCCTGCGTTCGGCACAAGAAGGCTTGCGCCGTTCCGAGGTCAACTTCCGGTCACTGGTCACCAATGCCCCTTATGGCATTTGCCGGTGTGACGCAGCCGGGGTCCTGCTCAGCGCCAACCCCGCACTGGTCAGCCTTCTGGGCCATACCTCGGCGGCGGAGCTGGTGGGGCGCAACCTGGTGACCCTGCATGCGGATCCGCAACAGTGGTTCACAGTCTCGGACTACTTTCGTGCCGCTCGCAATTTTCACGGGATGCTTTCGGATTGGGTGCGCAAAAACCACAGCACGGTGACGGTGCGCCTTTCCGGCCGCACCATTCGCGACGAAGATAACAGCGTATTCTTTGAGCTCTTCGCCGAAGACGTAAGCGAGCATCGCACCCTCGAGCAGCAGTTCCGCCAGGCACAAAAGATGGAGGCCGTGGGCCGCCTGGCCGGCGGCATTGCCCACGACTTCAACAATCTGCTGATGGTCATCTCCGGCTACGCGGAGTTTCTGCTGGATCGCATCGGGCCTGACCCCGGCGTGCGCGTGCCCGCTCAGGAAATTGCCAATGCCGCCAATCGCGCCACTGCCCTCACGCGGCAGCTTCTGGCTTTCAGCCGCAAGCAGATGCTTGCTCCCAAGGTGCTTGACCTTAACGCAGTGGTCACGGAAAACCTCAAATTGTTGACCCGGCTGATCGGCGAAGACATCGATCTGGTAATGATCCCGGACGCGGAGTTGGGTGCGGTACGGGCTGATCCCAGCCAGATCGAGCAAGTGATCATGAATCTGGCGGTCAACGCCCGCGACGCCATGCCGCAGGGCGGCAAACTGACCATCGAGACCGCCAATGTTTCACTCGACGAGAGCTATGCCCGCCTGCACGCCCCAGCCGCGCCAGGCGAGTACGTGATGGTGGCGATCAGTGACACCGGCATGGGCATGGACGCCGAAACCCAGGGCCACATCTTCGAACCATTCTTCACCACGAAAGGAATCAAGGGCACCGGCCTCGGCCTTTCGACGGTTTATGGCATCGTCAAACAGAGCGGCGGATACATCTGGGTGTACAGCGAGCCCAACCGGGGCACTTCGTTCAAGATCTATCTGCCGCGGGTGACGGCCAGCGGAGAGTTTGTCGCTGTTCAGCCGTCTGTTCCGATCATCGAGGTCTCTCCGGGTCACGAAACCATTTTGTTGGTAGAAGATGAGACCAATGTGCGCCAGCTCACCCGCCACTACCTGCAAGGCCAGGGATACACCGTGCTCGAAGCTGCGGATCCCGCCGCCGCCATCCAGATTTCAAATTCTCAGACGGGCCCGATACACCTTCTTCTAACCGATGTCGTCATGCCCGGGATGAATGGCCGCCAACTGGCCCAATCCATTTCTTCTGCCCGTCCGGAGACCCGGGTGCTTTACATGTCGGGCTATACCGAGAACGTCATCGGCCACAACGGCACGCTCGACGTCAACGTCAACTTGTTGCAAAAACCCTTCACGCTCCCTGCCCTCAAGGCAAAAGTGCGCGAGGTGTTGGATACCCCAATTTCGGAGGTTGCCATGTCTGCTCGTTCGACTCAGAAGTCTGCCGCTCGCGGAAGGTTGTCTCCGTTCCGCGCTCAGCGTTTCAATCTTCACTTGCCTTTGAAGTATCGGCCGTTGGGAGAGCCCGATTGGCGGGCTGGAACCACGGAAAATATCAGCCGCTCGGGAATGCTGTTCCGAGGAGAGGAAGCTATCTCACCCACGGTGCAAGTGGAGATCAACCTGGTTCTGCCGCCGGAAATTGCTGGATTGGCACCCGCTGAGGTGGTATGCCGTGGCGAAGTCGTCCGTTCGGTGGCGGGGGAGACTCCGTCAGTGAGTCCGGCGCTGGCAGCGAAGATTTTGCAATACCACTTCCACCATGGTGAACAGATGCCGCAGGCCTGAGCGAAGGCAAGAGACACGGCTGGTTTTTCACTCGGTGCTTTTCGTGCCCTCGGTGGTCAAGACGTTGTTGTGAACATCGCTGGTGGGCGCCGCCAGCCTGGCTTCGTCCACTTTGTCCGCCATGGCAAACCTCAGATCTTCAATTCCTTTGCCCGTAACCGCAGAGACCGGGAACAACTCCAGCTTTTTCTTCTTGCAATATGCCTTCAGCTTGGCCAGCTTGTCTTGGTTGGCGACGTCGATTTTCGAGGCCACCATGATCGTCGGCTTATTTTCCAGCCCGGCTCCAAAGCTCTTCAGTTCGCCCTGAATCACTTCCACATCTTTCACCGGATCAGGCCGGCCGCTTGAATCCGACGCATCCACCAAATGCACCAGCAAGCGCGTGCGTTCAATGTGCCGCAGAAACTGCATTCCCAGCCCGGCTCCTGTGTGTGCCCCTTCGATCAGGCCGGGAATGTCCGCGACCACAAAACTTCGCTCCTCCGGCTCCTTGCCTGCCACGACAACTCCCAGATTCGGCTGCAGCGTAGTAAACGGATAGTCGGCGATTTTTGGCCGCGCCGCCGAAATCCGCGAAATCAACGTCGACTTGCCCACGTTCGGATACCCCACAAGGCCGACATCGGCCAGCAGCTTCAGCTCTAGGCGCAACACGCGCTCTTCCCCCGGCCGTCCATCTTCGTGCTCGCGCGGAGCTTGATGAGTCGAGGTGGCAAAACGCGCATTGCCACGTCCCCCGCGCCCGCCGCGTGCGATCACCACTCGCTCATCGGGGTGCGAGAAATCATGCACTTTCTCTCCGGTGTCGGCGTCGTAAACAATCGTGCCTACGGGAACCTTGAGCAGGACGTCGCTGCCTTCCTTGCCGGTCTTGTTGGAGCCTTCGCCATGCCGCCCCCGCTGCCCCTTGTACTCGGGATTGAAGCGGAAGTGCACCAGCGTGTTGTGCCGCTCGCTCGATTCCATAATGACGTCGCCGCCGTCACCGCCATCGCCGCCCGACGGCCCTCCGCGCGGGACGTACTTCTCTCGCCGGAACGCCATGCAGCCATTGCCGCCGTCGCCTGCCTTGACTCGAATTGTGGCTTCATCGATGAACATCGACTGCTCGTGTAGGGACGGGCGTCTCGCCCGTCCAAGCCGAGCGCAGCTCGGCAGCGTCTTGCAAAAACAAAAGCCTCGGCCCGTAGGCGAGGCTGAATCTGTGCTGGTGTGACGCGGGCGCCTCGCCCGCGTTACTTCGCTTCCACCGGCTCGATCATGACAAACTTGCCCATCTGGCCCCGGTCCATGAACTTGATGCGGCCGGTGATCTTCGCAAACAAAGTGTCGTCCTTGCCGCGGCCGACGTTAAGACCCGGCTTCACCCGCGTGCCCCGCTGCCGCACAATGATGGTGCCGCCCGGAACCAGTTGTCCGCCAAAAGCCTTAAATCCCAGCCGCTGCGAATTCGAATCGCGGCCATTGCGTGATGTGCCCTGCCCTTTTTTATGCGCCATAAGATCCTTTTCTCGTGTGGGGACGGGCGCCTCGCCCGTCCAAGCCGAGCGTAGCTCGGCAGTTGCTACTTCTTTCTCTTTCCCGCCGATTTCTTCGCCGCCGGCTTCTTGGCCGCCTTCTTGTGCGCCGCGGGCTTCGCCGTCTTCACTTCCGCCTCTTCCACGGGAGCCGCCTTCTTCACCTTCGGCTGCTTCTTCTCCAGTTCGGGAGCTTTGAATTTTTGCCCGTCGAATGCAATCTCGACAATCCGCACAGCGGTGTAATTCTGCCGATGGCCACGCAGCTTCTTATACTGTTTCTTACGCTTGTAATGGAAGACCAGGATCTTTTTCTCGCGGCCCTGCTCCACGATTTCGCCGGTCACCTGCGCGCCCGACTTGGGCACGCCAATCTGCCCGGCCTCGGCCGACACTGCCAGCACGTCGCTGAATTCAATCTTGCCGTCGGTGCCGGTGCCCTGGCTCTCCACTCGAATCACATCGCCGGGCGCCACCCGGTACTGCTTCCCACCGGCGCGGATGACCGCGTACATACTTATGCCTCCCTTAAAACGTGCCCTCGCACCCTGGTGCAAGGCGTGGAATCTGCTGGATTTCCTTGCTTGCTGCTTTCCGCGTCGGCGCTTCTCGCGAACGTAGCGGACGGCCCCAGAACGGAGCCGCAAGTACAGGCAAACCCAACTATTCTAGCGTGTTGGAAGGGAATGGGTCAAACAGCAAGGCTTTTAACCACAAAGGACACGAAGGTCCACAAAGAAAATCCTGCTTCGTGAACCTTTCTGTCCATTGTGGGTTTCTGGATTTTTATGACTCCGCTTGGCACTCTCCCCCTCCCCGTGCGACAATTCTCGCCGCTTGGAGGCACACACCATGTTCAAGCGCATGCTCACGCTCTGCGTCTGCGTTTTCGCTCTTACGCTCGCAACCTTTGCCAGCCCCATCCCCAACAAAGCTCTCATGGAGAGAATCTGGGCAGGTTGGTGCACACTCGATCCTGCCAACGTTGACCCTTTCTACGCCAAGGGTGACCACACCTTCTTCGACATCGCTCCGCTCAAGTACGCCAGTTGGGACGAATACAGGAAGAACGTGACCAGCGTGCTGGCCGACTACAAATCAGCCACCTGCTCGGTCAACGATGACGCCCAGATTCACAACGCGGGGCAGGCCGTCTGGGGCACGGCCACCATCAAGTACGACATGGTCCACAAGTCCGGCAAACACGATATGGGAGCTTTCCGCTGGACCGTCATCTGGCAGAAGGAAGATGGCAAGTGGCTGATCGTGCATGAGCATGTATCGGAACCGCTGCAGTAAGCCGGCAAACGCCACGGATTACACGGAGTCGCAAAAGAAGGTTTTATCCGTGACAATCCGCACAAATCCGTGGCTGATTTTATTCGCGGTCGCCCCTACTGAATCAGCGTTCCCCCGTTCGGCGCTTCATCCGGCGGAATCACCACCGCTGCCGCCACCCGGTCCCCAGGCTCAAGCTGCAACAGGCGCACCCCCTGCGCGGCGCGGCCGGACTCACGAATGGTGCTCGAATCCATGCGGATGATCTTGCCATACTGGCTGATCAGCATCACTTCCGAGTCTTCGGTCACCTGCGCTATGCCTACGACCTTGCCGTTGCGCTCGGTGGTCTTGACGTTGATGACGCCCGAGCCGCCGCGCCCTTGCAAACGGTATTCGTCGGCGGGCGTGCGCTTGCCATAGCCGCCTTCGGTTACCGAGAGGATCAACGTGCCCTTTTCCGGCACCAAGTCCTCTCCCTCGACTGCTCCTTCTTTCTTCGCTGGCGCGACACCCGGCTTCGCTGTTACCGCCATCCCGACGATGTAGTCGCCCTTGTCCAGGTTCATGCCGCGCACGCCGTAAGCCGGGCGGCCCATCGAGCGTACATCTTCTTCTTCGAACCGGATAGCCTGGCCGTCGTGCGAAGCCAGGAAGATGATCTGGTTGCCGTCGGTCAGGGTGACGCCCACCAACTCGTCTTCCTTCTCGATGCCGATCGCGATAATGCCGCGCGACATGACGTGCGAAAAATCTTTGAGCTCGGTCTTCTTCACGGTGCCGTTGCGCGTGGCAAAGAAAATGTAACGGCCTTCTTCTTCGAGATTGCGCACTGCCAGCATAGTGCGCACAGTTTCCCCGGGTTGCAGTGCTACCAGGTTGCCCACGTGCTTGCCCTTGCCGGCAGCGCTGACGTCGGGAATCTCATACACCTTCAGCCAGTACACCCGCCCGGTGTTGGTGAAGATCAAAATGTAGGCATGGGTCGAGGCGATGAACAGATGCTCGACGAAATCCTCGTCACGCGTCTTCATGCCGGTGCGGCCCGTGCCGCCGCGGCGCTGCATGCGGTAAGTCGAAATCGGCGTGCGCTTCAGGTAACCGCCATGGCTCACCGTCACCGCCACCTGCTCGTCGGCAATCAGGTCTTCCAGCATGATCTCGGCCGCTTCGTCTTCAATCCGCGTGCGGCGCTCGTCGCCGTAAAGCTTCTTGACTTCGTCCAGCTCTTTTACGATCACGCCGCGCAGCTTCTTCTCCGAGCTCAGAATGGCTTCGAATTCGGCGATGTTCTCGCGCGTTAGGTTCAGCTCCTTGGTGATTTCATCGATCGAGAGCTTGGTCAGGCGATGCAATTGCAATTCGAGGATCGCGTCCGCCTGGATGGCGGTGAACGGCTTCTCCGGATCCAGCTTCGGCGCGCGGCCGGTGACGTTGACGTCGATCTTCTTCCCGGCAAAATACGCGACCAGATTGTCGCGCGCATCAGCGCGGTTGGCGCTGGCGCGGATGATGGTGATCACGTTATCCAGATGATCGAGCGCCTTGATATAGCCTTCGAGAATGTGCTCGCGTTCTTTCGCCTTCATCAGCAGGAATGCGGTGCGCCGCCGCACCACATCGACGCGATGATCAATGAAGTGCTTGATGGCCTGAATGAGGCCCATTTCTTTCGGCGCGCCATTCACCACCGCCAGCAGGATCATGCTGAAGCTTTCCTGCATGGAGGTGTGCTTGAACAGCTGGTTGAGCACCAGCTGTGGTTCACCGCCGCGCTTCAGTTCGACGACGATTCTCATGCCGTCGCGGTCGCTGAAATCGTTGACGTCGGCAACGTCGTCAACAATCTTGTTGTTGACCAGCTCGGCGATGCGTTCAATCAGCTTCGCCTTGTTCACCTGATAAGGAATCTCGGTGATGACAATCGCTTGCCGTTCCTTGGTGATGTTCTCGATCGCCGCTTTGGCACGCATCATGAAGCGGCCGCGGCCGCTCTTATAGGCTTCGAGGATCCCGCTCTTGCCGTGAATGATTCCAGCCGTGGGGAAGTCCGGGCCTTGCACAAATTTCAGAATTTCCGGCAGCGTGGCGTTGGGGTTGTTCACCAGGGTGATGGTCGCGTCCACGATTTCCGTCAAATTGTGCGGCGGGATGTTGGTCGCCATGCCGACCGCGATTCCGTTCGATCCGTTGACCAGCAGATTGGGAATTCGGGTGGGCAGCACCAGCGGTTCCGCAGTGGACTCGTCAAAGTTGGGGACAAAGTCAACAGTGTCTTTGTCGATGTCACTCAGCATCTCTTCCGAGACGCGGGTCATACGGCATTCGGTATAGCGGTAAGCCGCGGGAGGATCGCCATCCACGGAGCCGAAGTTCCCCTGACCGTCCACCAACGGATAGCGCAAAGAAAACGGCTGCGCCATGCGCACCAGCGAGTCATAAAGCGCGGTGTCGCCGTGCGGATGGTACTTACCCAAACATTCGCCGACCACCTTGGCGCACTTCACATACTTGCGGTTGTGAAGAATGCCCATGTCGTGCATGGCATACAGAATCCGCCGATGCACCGGCTTCAATCCGTCGCGCACGTCGGGCAGGGCACGGCCAATGATCACAGACATGGAATAGTCGAGATAAGACCGCCGCATCTCCTCTTCAATGTTGACGGGTTGAATGTTGGCAGCGCCGGGAATGCCGGCGCCATCGCCGCCCGGCGGAGGAGTTAAGGGAAGTTCGGGGTTCTGATCGTCGGGCATAGAAAGCTTTTTGACTCCTGGCTGTTAATGGCTAGTCAAATCTGTGTAAATAGTTGCATTCACAGGATGTTAAGTATGCTTGATGTGAGCATTAGTATACCACGAAAAGGGGCGTTCAGGGGGGTGGCCAACGGCGGCTCGGTATGTCAATTGCGGCGGCACCTGCAAGCCGGTGATCGCTCTACGGCCG
>Ga0335077_10001071_pt1 | contig 32040 bp, 25 predicted proteins | sample Lox_Sample_31_FD_207151 | JGI IMG/M metagenome (GOLD analysis project Ga0335077, IMG submission 207151) | Soil microbial communities from Loxahatchee National Wildlife Refuge, Florida, United States - Lox_Sample_3.1 | ecosystem: Environmental > Terrestrial > Soil > Wetlands | place: USA... | reverse complement strand
ACTCCGATCGCAGCGCCCGCTGCTGCATTGCCCGCCACGAGGCCAGCAGCCGAATTCTCACGCGCGAAGTTCGTTGCGTTGAGCTGTTCCTCCAAGGATTGCACTTTCGCCTGCTGCTCCTTGAGTTGTTCCTTTAGTTGTTCATTCTGCTCCTGGAACTGCTTTCCCTGGTTTTCCAGAAGGTCCCGAAGCTGCCGCAGCTCGTCTTCCAGCCGGGATTCGGCCGGACTTGCGGGCTCAGCAGTCGAACTTGCCGGAGCGCTTGCCGAGGACGCCGGGTTCTTAGCCGTGCCGCCTCCCGCCGCCATGGCCGCAGTCCCCCCGAATAGGCCGAACGCGATCAAACACGTTGCGAAAATTCTCATCTGTTTCTCCTTGAAGAGTTTTGTTTGGGAAAATGAACGATCGATTCCGTCAACACACCCCCGGCATGGACGGAACGGTTGTGCTTGCAGCTTTCTTCGCGAGCGACTACACGCGCGCGAAATCAGGCTGAAGTCGATCAAAAGCTAAACGGAATTAGGAAAACGGCCGACGGTCGCTTAGAGGGAGGAACTTCAAGTGAAGCCGGATCGAAAGCGCGGATTGCGGACGTATGTTCGCATACGGGCGTATATTCATGCACAGGCCGCGATCCTTTGGCAAGAGCTTACTGAATCCCGAGCAGCCTGCACGCATTCTTGTAATAGAGCTTCTCGCGGTCTTCCTTCGAAATATCGAGCGCGTCGATCACGCGCAGCGTTTCGCGGATGTACATCGGCCCCCCTTCCGGGTCGAACGGCGCGTCGGACGCGAACAGCACGTGGTCGACTCCGTAGAAGTCCAGAGCGCACACCAGCGCCGCCTTTGAGCCGAACGTGGCCGTATCCACGTAAAACATCTTGAAGTAGTCGAGCGGCCGCTTCTTCAGCTCCTTCAGCAGCGGCTTGTAATCGCGGAACGAAGTGCGCGCGCCGAGCTGGTCCCATCCGGGGCCGACGCGCCCTTCGAAAAACGGTACCATGCCGCCGGCGTGGTGAATGATCATCTTCAGGTTCGGCATCTCGTCGAGCATCTTTGAAAAGACGATCCGCGCCTGCGCCGCGCTCGATTCGTACGGCCAGCCGAACGTCCACCAGATCTCGTAGAGCGAAAGTTCCTCCGTCTGATAGTCCGGAAAATTCGCGGTGCGCGCGGGATGAATCCAGATCGGCTTGCCGAGGCTTTCCATCGCCTTGAAGACCGGCCGAAACTCGGGCGCGTCCAGCGGCTTGCCATTCACATTCGTGTAGATCTGAATCCCGCACGCGCCCAATTCCTTCACCGCGCGCCGCGCTTCCTCGACCGCGCCTTCCGGATCGCGCATCGCCACCGACGCGATGAAGCTCGGAAAGCGCTTCGGGTACTTGCTGCACAACTCGGCCATGCCGTCGCTGCCGATCCTCGAAAGCTCGCGCCACGCCTCTCGCGTGCCCATCGCATCCGGCGGCGGAGCAGCGAGCGAAAGAATCTGCTGGTACTCGTCGAACATGTCCATCACGGCGAAGCGCTTGTCGAGATCGGTCATCATCGGCACGGCTTCGCTGCGCCGGTGGATGTCCTTCATCTGCCCGGTCGTCTTCAGGAGCGCTTCGTGGAACGGTTTTGGCCAGATGTGCGTGAAGATGTCGATTTTTCTCATGATCGCTTCTTGCTCCGTATGAAAACTAATGTGCTTTGGATTGCGCCTTCAATTGCCGCAGCAATTCGTCGGGATCGTCGGTCCGGTCGATGTAGCGCCCTGAAAGCGCGTCGTAACGCCCCGAAGCGAGTGCCACGCACCGGTCGGTGCACCATTCCATCCCGACGTTCGGACCCTGCGTGCGCTGGAGCTCGTGCAGCCGCTCGACCATTTTCGGCACCCATCGCTGCGCGTCGGGCGAACTCATGGTCTCGTCCGCCATCTCCGTCATGATCGAGCCGGGGTCGAGCGCGAACGCGCTCACTCCATATTCCTTCACTTCGTTGGCCACCAGCGCGGCAAGCCGGTTCTGCGCCGTCTTGCCCAGGCTGTAGGCCGAGAGATTCGCGGTCAGCAGGTGGCCCCGCGGCGAAGAGATATTGATGATTCGTCCCGCACGGCGCTCGATCATCCCGGGCAGCACCGCGGTCATGAACAGGAAAGGCGCGAGAATGTGCACCTCCTGCGCCGCCCACCATTTCTCGGGATCGACCACACCCACCGGCCCGTAGGGACCGGCCAGCCCGGCGTTGTTCACCAGAAGCGTCACGCCGCCCAATTCTTTTTCCGCGGTTTTCGCAACGCGCGCGACGTCTTCGCGCTTCGTCGCGTCGCCCGCGATCGCAATCGCCCTGCCGCCCGCGCCATGAATTTCCGCGACGGTCTTATCGAGCTGCGCTTGCGTGCGCGCTGTGACGGCGACCGCCGCGCCCTCGGCTGCGAGTCGCATCGCGATGCCCCTGCCGATGCCCCGGCCCGCGCCGGTTACGATCGCAACGTGTCCAGCCAGCAATCCCGCCATTTTGTCCGCACCTTCCGCGAGGAATGAAGATACAGGCGGAAATTCGCAGGGGCAAGAGATTCAGGCGTTCTCGGGAGCGGCTACGGCCATGCCACTGGCCAGTTTGCGCGCGGGTTTCATCAGGAACAGGACGATCGCCGCGAGAACGGAAAGCCCGGCGACGAAATAGAACACCGGCGTGTAGCTGTGAACGCGGTCAAATACCGTGCCCGCGATTCTGGCGCCCGACGCCCCGGCGATTGTGCCGATCACCATCATGAACGAGATGACCGGTGCGTAGCCCTTCACGCCGTAATAGTTCGCGGGCAGAACCATCATCGCCGAGAAGCAGACGCCGAACGCGCCGCCCATCAGGATCGCGTAGAGATAGAGTCCCGCTGCGCCGCTGGCGTGCAGCGCAAGAAGCATTCCTCCGGCAAAGACGAGCGAGGCGAACGCCCAGATGAGCCGCGGTTCGATGCGATCGGCGATCGCGGCGAAAAGCAGTGTGCCGAACAACGAGCAAAGAAGCATGATGGAAATCGACGACGCGGCCTGCGCCGGCGAATACCCCAGGTCGCGCAGATGCGCGTTTCCGTGCGCGATGTAGAAGGGATAGCCGGCGCTGAATCCCAGAAGCGAAACCAGAATCAGCCAGATCGCCGGCGTGCGCAACGCATCGAGCAGCGTCCAGTGTTCGCTCGTTTTGTGAACGCGCTGCTTCGCGGCCACGGCGGAAATTGCCGGATCCTCTTCCGTCGCGCCGTCCGGAAATTGTCCGAGATCGGCCGGGCTTTCGCGGACGAAAAGCATCGCGAATATCGCGCAGATCGTGCTGATGCCCGCCATCAGCCACCATCCCGCGCGCCAATTTCCTCCCGACACGCGAATTACCTTGTCCACAAGACGAGCCGCGACGAAGCCCCCGAACGTGGTGCCGGTGTGCACGATGGTGATGGCCAGGCCCTTGTATCGATTGAACCACCGGTTGACGCCGGTTTGCGCGACCAGGATTCCGCCGGTCATCGCGCCGAGCCCCATCGTGAAGCTGTAGAAAATATAGGTTTGCCAGCTCGTGTGCACGACGGTCGACATCAACAGCGCGCCGCCGACCACGATCCAGCAACCGATCGCCGTGGTGAATCGCGCGCCTTTCCTCGCGATAAGAATCGAGATCAGCGGAGCGGGCACTCCGATCATCAGCTGATAAATGGCGTACGCGGTGCCGAGCTGCGTGCGGTCCCAGTGCAGCGCCTCGGCCATGTAGGTGTTGACGACGCTCGCGCCGTAAAGAGGAAATGCGAAATTCGCAAACAGGATGATCCAGAAGACGGCAAGCAGCTTCCAGCCGTAGAACCCCGATTGTCGCGTCATCGCCCCCGCCGTGCGTGCGCGTGCTCGTTGCTGTGCAGTGTTACCGAAGCTCTTCCGCCGTCACCCAATTTCCGTGCACCTGATTGCGCAGCCGCAGCGGCAGGTGAATCGTCGCGATCGGCCCCTTATCGACGTGTTCCGCTTCGAACACGAGCACGTCCGAGAGCTGCGTTTCGTGCAGATCGGCGACCAGAGCGAGATAACCCTCGTGCCCGGGCGTCCGGGAAGGAATGTGAACCTCTTCCTGGATCGTCACCGGCTTGTTCGAATGCCAGGACTGGAGCTTGCCGCTCTTGATCTCGAGCCGGCTCAGTGTGTTGAACCCGGCGCCCACCGGCCCCGCAACCAGCGGCGGGCCCGCCTGCGGATCGAACCGCTCGTAATAGCCGATCGAGTAGTCCTTCATGTGGTCCTTCATCGCGATGCGCGGAAAATCGCCCGAAGGCGCGAGCTTGTACTCCTCGAATTTGTCTCCCGGCTTCGACATGTCGAACGTCCAGCGCACCACGCGCCCGTAGGCGAAATCCTCCGCCGTCGGATGGATGTGCGATGCCTCCTGCATGAACGGGAACGGAGCGTACTTGCCGATGCCGAAATCGAGGTGCACGAACTTGCCTTCCGTGTATGCGTTCATGAAATGAAACGCGGAGCACGCCGGATGCTTGAACCAGCGCATGTCGCTGGTGTGCCCGTCGCGCGGCATGATGCCGACGTAAGCATCCAGATTCGGCTCGCACACCCAGTGGACGCCGCCGGCCTTCAGGCGGTCCAGATTGGCCGTGGTCGGAAACACCGGAAAGATGGCGTGCTCCTTCGACACGGCGAAGTCGTGCATCAGCGAGACGTAGGGAACCTGGAACCATTCCTCTTTGACGAGCTGCCCTTCCTTGTCCGCCACGCAGTAGGACACGTCGCGCGTCGCCAGCCCGCTCGCCTCATAGCCGAAAAAGTAGAGGTCCTGGGTGTCCTCGTCGAGCCGCGTGTGCGCCGTCATCGTTTGGCTCCGGAGCTTTCCCCGGTAGTTGAAGACGCCGATGGTCTCGAGCGTCTCGGGATCGAGCTCCATCGCCAGGCCGTCTTCTTTCAGCGCCAGCAATTTGCCGCCGTGGAATATCGGCGTCGTGTTGTTCACGCAGCGATTGATCCCGCGCACGCTGGGATCGTCCGTGTAGGGGTTCCGGTACAGCCCGAAAAGCCCGCGCCGCGCTTTCCGGTCCGCCTTCAGGCGGTCGGTCATGATGTACTTCATCTTGAAATCGACGTGGCCGTTCTCGAATTTGAACGCGCTGATCATCCCGTCGCCGCTCAGGTAGGTGTCGTGGCCGAGCATCGGCGGGTATTGCGGGTCGGGAATCGTGCGATACCACGTGCCGCTGATCTCCTTCGGCAAATTTCCCTCGACGATCAGATCGTAGATGTCGCATTCCGTGCGCATCGGCGCGTTGAATCCGGCGTAGTCGAATGTGTCCGGAAATTTCGTGGTCATGATGGCCTCACCTGTGCGATTCGGTGCAATTTCAACCCTGCTTCTCGTATCACCTCAGCGACGAAGCTGTCAACGTGCCGTCTTCTTGTCTCCGCGCAGAGTCCAGTTCGCGCGGGGAATACGGTCCATCTGAAAAAGGTCGGAAGTGCGCGCGTACCATCCGGTTCCGTGCATGCGCCCGATCAGCTTGAGCCGGGGCGTGTCGATGTAGTGCTTCGCAGGATCGATCACCAGATCGTCGCGCACATGCATGGCCAGCACCCTCCCCAACACCAGGCCGCTGTCCGACCCGAGCTCGACGATTTGCATCAGCGCGCATTCCATCGATACAGGGCTCGCGGCAATGCGCGGCGGCTTTACATGGACGGAAGGAATGGTTTCCAGCTCCGCCTCCGCGAGCTCGTTGACTTGGGGCTCGAACTCGATTGCCGTGATGTTCATGGCTTCCGCCGTGTCTTCCGAAACGAGATTCACCACGAACTCCTTGGTTTCTCGAATATTCCGCCGCGTGTCTTTCGCGCGGCCCGGCTCGTGACTCCCGATGCCGATCCCGACCACGGGAGGATCGCCCGCGAAAGCGTTGAAAAACGAAAAAGGAGCCGCATTCAGTTGCCCCTGGGCATTCTGGCTGGAGATCCACGCGATGGGGCGGGGCGTCACGGTTGAAACCAACAGCTTGTATCCCTCCCGGGGAGGAATCTTGCCGAAATCGAACAGCATCCACGCCTCCTGTGGGAGGACCTCTTTCGCTTCTAGGCTTCGCTGATGAACTTCGTCACGACGCACGCCCCAAGCTCTTTAGGGGGTCGGAGCGAAACTTGTCCCGAGCCTAGCCGAGGGAGCTCCGACATAGAGCGCCCGAATTGAGTGGGACTTCAGCCCCTGAGAACAATGCTTCCGCCTTCCGCACAAATCATGCTTCGCTGATGAACTTCGTCACGAGACACGCCTCGAGCCCTTCGATGCCTTCCTCCGAGCCGTGGCCGCTTTCTTTCATTCCACCGAACGGCGATTCCGGCACGGAAATCTGAAAGGTGTTCACTCCGACCATGCCCGCTTCGAGCTGCTCGCCCACGAGCTTCGCCCGGTGCGCCGAATTCGTGAATGCAAACGCCGCAAGCCCATAGGGCAGGCGATTCGCCTGCTGAATCACGCGGTCGTAATCCGAAAACGAATTGATCACCGCGACGGGACCGAACGGCTCCTCGTTCATGATGCGCGCCTTGTTGGGCACGTCGGAAAGCACCGTCGGCGCGTAGAAATATCCGGGGCTGCGCAGCCGCGCCCCGCCGGCTTTCACGTTGGCGCCGGAATTCTTCGCGTCCTCGATCAGCGACTCGATCGCCGCCAGCCGCCGCGCGTGAATCAGCGGGCCCATCTTGTTTTTCTCGTCGAGGCCGTCGCCGACCGGCAGATTCCTCGCGCGCGTCGCAAAGCCGTCGACAAACCGGTCGTAGATGTTTTCGTGCACGTAGAAGCGCGTCGGCGAGACGCACACCTGCCCCGCGTTCCGGTATTTTGCCGTGGCGCACGCGTCGAGCACTTTTTCCACGTCCACGTCGTCGAACACGAGCACCGGCGCGTGCCCGCCGAGCTCCATCGTCGTGCGCTTCATGCCTTCCGCGGCGAGCTTCATCAGGTGCTTTCCTACCGGGATCGAGCCGGTGAAGGAAATCTTGCGGATGATCGGCGACGCCAGCAGGCGCGTCGAAATATCGTTGGGCACGCCGTACACGACGGAAAGCACTCCCGGCGGCAGGCCGGCGTCCACCAGGCAGCGCGCCACCGCGAGGCCCGACGCGGGCGTCTCTTCGGCGGGCTTCAGGATGCACGAGCATCCCGCGCCGAGCGCCGCGCCGATCTTGCGCGCGGGATTGCCGATCGGAAAATTCCACGGCGCAAACGCCGCCACCGGGCCGACCGGCTCCTTGATCACGGCGAGCCGCGTGCCCGGCGTGCGCTGCGGCAGCACGCGGCCATACGCGCGGCGGCCTTCTTCGGCGAACCACTCGAAAATGTTCGCGGACATCTGCACTTCGATGCGCGTCTCGTGAATCGACTTGCCCGCTTCCGTGGTCGCGATGCGCGCGATCTCTTCGGCGCGCTCGCGCATCAGGTCGGCGGTGCGCTTCAGGATTTTGCCGCGCTGATCCGGGAACACTCCGCGCCACACTCGGAAGCCCTGTTCCGCGGCCGCGAGCGCCCGGTCCAGATCGGCCGGCGTCGCATGCGGAAGCTGCCCGATCACTTCTTCGGTGGCCGGGTTGATCACCGGCGAAGTTTTCCGGCCTTCGGCGCCCAGCCATGCGCCGCCGATGAACAGCCCCAAATCAGCATAGGTTGACGCGAGTTGTGTCGCCATCTCCGTACTCCTCTCGTCCGTGGCGGAATGATTCCACTTCGAGGATGCGGTGGTCAAGTGATGTCGTCCTAATCCGAAAACGTGCCAGACGACATCCAGATCACCTGGGCAGTCTCAGAGGATACACTGTCTCACATCGCACATGATAGCGGGGCAGAGGAAGTCCAGATCTGGATGGGCCGGGGGCGTCCACGCGGGATCGGTAAGGCTAGAGCACGGTTCGCCCACGTTCGGATTCCAGGCGGTGAAGAACCAGCCATTGTGCTCCCGAATGGCGCGGACCGTGACTAGAGTACGTTCCTTCTTGCCGTAGTGGGGATATTCGCCGCACCCGTACACGTTATACTGGCTCTCAGAAGCCTTTTCGGTTTGCACTGGCGTGAACTTCAACAGCCGGTACCAGTCATCGCCTTGCTTCGCCTGGCGCTCCATATCCTGAACGAATCTCGTCTTGTTGAGGGGCTGACCGTCCCAGCGTATCTTGTTCACATCCGAAGCGACGTCGTAGAGTGCGTTCCAATCCTTTTCGCGAAATGCATAGGTGAAGTCTTTCAGCCGTTTGGCCAGATCTTTTCGTTGTTCAACAGGCACCGCACCGAATGGGGTGTCCTGATCGTGGGGGTAACATGGCGCGGCGATCAGGAGCGTCGCCAGCACCAGCAGACTGCCTGGACGTGCACTCATGGGGCTCGCGCATCGTTTCACGTTCGTCCGACGCCCGTCAAGGTATCCGTGCATCCGCCAACGCGCCCCTGCTTTACAATGGACGCCCTTGCTGACCCCAGCTGAACTCGACCGCCTGCGCGTCGTGCTCGTTTCCACGCGCAACCCGCTCAATATCGGCGCGGCCGCGCGCGCCATGAGCAATTTCGGCCTGCGCCATCTGCGCGTGGTGAATCCGTTCGAGCCCGCGTTTCGCGAGGCGCGTTCCGCCGTCGGCGCATCGTCGCTGCTCGCGCGCGCGGAGCACTTCAAGGATGTCGGCGAAGCGGTCGCCGATTGCACGCTCGTTGTGGGAACCACCGCCGTGCGCCATCGCAATCTGCACCATCCGCTCCGCCGGCTCGAAGACGGCGCGCGCCTGATCCGCAGGCGGATGAAGTCCGGCCGCGTCGCGCTGCTTTTCGGTTCGGAGAAGATCGGCCTGACGAACGAGGATCTCAGCCATTGCCACTGGTTGGTGCGCATTCCCACGCACGAGGAAAACATCTCGATGAATCTGGGGCAGGCCGTGGCGGTCTGCCTCTACGAGCTCATTCGCGACGCGAAAATTCCGCGGCTGCCGGAGAAATTGCCGCCCGCGAAAGCGGCGGAGGTCGAGCGCATCACCGCGATGCTGTTCGACGCGCTGCGCGAAAGCGGATTCCTCGACCTGCGCCGCGTGGCCGACTCCGAGCAGCGGATTCGCCGCCTCGTCCGCCGCCTGAACCTGCCCGCGCGCGACGCGGTCATCTGGCTGGGCATCTTCCGCCAGATCGTCTGGAAGATGCGCTCCGGCCACACCCCGGACGAGTGACGATCCGACAGGCGGTGGCCGGCGCTCCATCACGTGGGCGCCGGGCAATCCTTATCGTCCTTAGCGCGTGACTATGCCGCCGGGATCGTGGCTCGAGGTCCCGACTCTGATCTTGTACTTGTACACCTTCTCCGCATTGGCGTGCACGCGGCGCCGAACGAGCCCGGAAGCCGAGTTCACGTTGTCGAACTTCGACTCGTAGAACGGCCCTTCGCCTTCGAACTCGACGGTAAAGGCGTGGTGATGTGGTTCGATCTTCCAAATCACCTCTTGCTGATGCTCTTTGGAGATCTCGAAAGTTTTCGGTTCGGTGCCCGTAATCTCTCCACGAGCATTGACGTGGATAATCACCGTTTGTCGCTGTGAAAGTGCTGTTGCAGCTTCGCTCATTCGTTTCTCCCTCGCATGAGAAGTTACTTGGCCTGAATCAACTTCTGGAACCCGGAATTCGAACGCAATGAATCGAAGTTCGGCGTGTCGCGCACGATCGTCGCCGAAAATCCGGCGCTGAGCGCTTTGGTTAGCCAATCGAGCGCCTCGGCCGAATCGCCGAACTGCGCGTATACGAGCGCTGCCTTGAAACGCGCCTCGGAGTCGCCCGGGGCCAGCTTGAGCGCCTGTTGCAGATTGTCGAGCGCCGGCTTTCGCTCTCCCAGCATCGCGTGGCAGTAGGCCAGCACGCCGAGCGCATAGGAGTCGCGCGGGTTCACTCGCACCGCCGCTTCGGCGAGCGAAATCGTCCGGCGGTAGGCCGCTTCGGCCTGTGCGCGTTTCTCTGGCCCCCAGAAGTAGTAGCCGTCGCCTAGATTCCACCAGACCATGTAATTGTTCCCGTTCAGCTTGACCGCTTCCTCGTAGGCGCTTGCGGCCTCGCCATACTTCCGCAAATAGAAGTACGCGCTCCCAAGATTGCTTTCTGCGTCGGCCGTCGGCCGAATCGAGATCGAGTGCCGCAGCAGCTCGATCGCGTCCGCATACCGGCCCTGATAGTAATAAACCGTGCCGAGGTTGGAATAGCCGCGGATGCTGTCCGGCACCAGCGCCACCACCTGCGCGAACATCGACGCGGCATCGGCGTAGCGCGCCTGATGATAGTAGAACGCTCCCAGCCAGCTGTAGCCTGCCCAGTAGTGCGGGCGCAGCGCAATGGCCTTGCGATAGATTCTCTCCGCCTCCGCGGGCTTGCCCATGCCTTCGTACGCATCCGCGAGGCTGCGGTAGGCGTCGTCGCTCGTCGGTTCGATCGCGAGCGCCTGCTCGAACTCCTTTGCCGCCGTCTCGTATTCCCCCGTGCCGCTTTCGATTCTGCCCAGGCAAACGTGCGCGGCCGCGAGTTCCGCGTTGAGGCCGAGCGAGCGTTCACAAGCCTGGCGCGCGGAATCGACCCACTTGATGTCCCGGCCAAGCTCGTACTTTTCCCATCGCGCCTCGCCGAGCCCCGCGTATGCCAGCGCATAGTTGGGATCGAGAGCCAGCGCCCGTCCGAAAACGGTGATGGCGCTGTCGAGGTTTTCCACCTTGTCGTAATTTTGCAAATAGCCGCGCCCTTGCAGGTAGAAATCGTACGCCCCGGCGACTTCCGTGCCGTGCGACGCGATCGACTGGCGCTCGGGCGCCCCCGCGTCGACCTCCAGCATCCGCAACGCGCCGTTCACCACCTGGTCCTGCACCGCGAACGGGTCGGCCGCTGCCGCCGTGATGCTCTCCGCGTCGATTTGCCGGTGCGTCCGCGTGTCCACAAGCGAGTAGTTCACCCGCACGCGGTCTCCCGAGCGCCGCAGGTTTCCTTCGAGCGCCAGATTCACGCCGAACTCCTCGCGCGCCTGGCCCGCGGTCACGATTCCCTTGGCGCGCACTTCCGATGCGGAGATCACTTGCAGCGCGTGGCTCGCGGTCAGTTGCGTCAGCTTCGCCGTCAACGTTTCGGTGAGCCCGTCGCCGAAGGCTTGCGCGCTCGGGTCGCCTCCCACCACTTCAAAGGGCAGCACGGCCAGTTCGCGGTCCTGAGGAACCTGCGCGATGCGGAGCCACCGGCTGACTTGTGCGCGGACGCGGGGAATGGACGCCAATCCCGCGCCAAGAAGAAGCACCGCCAGCAGTGCAATCGCTGCCTGTCGCCGCTGTTCGCGGCCGGCGGTCGCCAAAGTCGGGAGAGATCCCGCGGAGCCCGTTTGAAGCAATCGCAGGTCCGCGAGCAGCTCCGCGGCGGAGCTATAACGCTGCTCGGCGCGCTTCGCCAGCATTTTCGCGACAATCCCTTCGATCTGCGGCGATACCGTGGGATTCAACGTGCGCAGGGGCGGCGGCGTTTCGTCCAGGATGCGCTGCGACGTGGCGATGATGCTGTTCGCGGCGAACGGGTTTTTCCCGGCAAGCATTTCGAAGAAGACGACGCCGAGCGAGAAAATATCGCTGCGCGGATCCGGTTCCTTCTCGAGCAGCACTTCCGGCGGCATGTATGCCGGCGTGCCCGTGAGCGTGCCGCTGGGAAAGTCGACCGTGGTCGCGTCGGTGCGGGGCAGGTGTCGGGCGACGCCGAAATCGAGAATCTTCACGCCGCCCGCCGGCGTGAGCATGATGTTCGCGGGCTTGATATCGAGATGGAGGATGCCGAGCGCGTGCGCGGCGATGAGCGCCTCGGCGCACTGCGCGGCGATCGGCAGAAACTCGTCCACCGCCATCGGGCTGCGCAGGCGTTCCCGCAGAGTCTCGCCCTCGACGTACTCCATCACCAGGTAAATCTCCCCGGCGTCTTCGATCACGTCGTGGATTCCGGCGATGTGCGGATTGCTCAGCCGCGATGCGAATTGCGCCTCGCGCAAGAATCGCTGCCGGTGAGCCTCGTCGGATTTCAGGTGGGGAGCGATGCGCTTCAGCGCGACCATGCGCCGCAGCTTGGTGTCTTCCGCGAGATACACCACGCCCATGCCGCCCGCGCCCAGGCTCCCGCGGATGGCAAACCGGCCGACGGCTGTTCGCGTCGAATCATCCGCCGGTGGGGAGGCGACTCCGGGTCTAATTTGCTGCTCGGCCATGTGGGATCCACGGTCAGCTAATCAGGACAGAAGAGTTCTACCCGGTGAGAAGAGCGAAACAGTCGAGGACGTTGCTACTAAATGCTACGATCTCGCCCGACTCGTGCCGGGTATCTTACCCTCAGTCCAGCCGGGAAACCACATTTTCCCTCGGCCGGAAGCCCTCGGCCGAGTTCGCAGGCGCGAAGCAACGTTTGCTTCGCCGGGAACTTCTTATACAGTTGGACGGAACAGACAAGATGGTCAGCTTGAAGAAAATGCGGCTAGATACCGCTGGCGAATTCGCAAACATCGCAACGGCCGCGGCGCTCGCGGCCTTCGCCGGGCTGTTTTGCGCGCTCTCGCTCGCGGCGCAGGAGACCGGGCCGCTCACTCCCGCAGCTCCCCAGCGCGGCCCGATGATCGTTCTTCCTTCGCCGCAAGCGCCCCCGCCGGCGCAGCCGCCGCCGAAGCCCGCGGAGGCGAAGCAGCCGGCCTCCAGCATTTCGAGCGATCCTCCCGCGATCCCCGTGGACCAGATCATCCGGCAGTTCGCCGCCCGCGAAGCGGAGTTCAAGGAGGAGCGCGAAAACTTCACGTACACCCAGACCTTCGTCGTGCAGACCATTGATTCCGGCGGCCAGCCGGACGGCGAATATCGCATGACCAGCGACATCGTCTTCACGCCCGCGGGCAAGCGCTACGAAAACGTCACGTACGCTCCTCAGCCCACTCTCGAGCGCGTCACACTTTCGCAGCAGGATTTCGACGATTTGAGAAACGTTCAGCCCTTCGTCCTCACTACCACCGAGCTGCCCAAGTACGACGTGAAATACGTGGGCCGCCAGCGGGTCGACGAAATCGGCACGTACGTCTTCGACGTCGGCCCGAAAACGATCGAGAAAAATCAGCGCTACTTTCAGGGGCGCATCTGGGTCGACGACAAAGACTTGGAAATCGTCAAGACCGACGGGAAAGCCGTGCCGGACATTCGCAAGAAGAACGAGGAAAACGTCTTTCCGCGCTTCGTGACCTACCGCGAAAATATCGAAGGCCGCTACTGGTTCCCGACGTACACGCATTCCGACGACGTGCTGCATTTCAAGACGAATGACGTGCACCTGCGCATGACCGTGCACTACTCCGATTACAAGCGCTTCACCTCGACGGTGCGCCTCGTGCCCACTCCGCAGAATCCGCCACTCGCGCAGCCCAACGCGCCGCCGGCGCCGCACGGTCCATAGCCTCGTGGACATCGACTGGCTTCGCGAATACTGCCTCTCGCTCGCGCACACCACCGAACAGATCCAGTGGGAGGACGCCCTCGTCTTCAAAGTCGGCGGAAAAATGTACGCCGTCGCGTCGCTCGAGCCCGGCCCTCAGTGGCTCTCGTTCAAGTGCGCGCACGACGAGTTCGCGGAGCTGGTCGAGCGCCCCGGAATCATTCCCGCGCCCTACCTCGCCCGCGCGCACTGGGTCGCCCTTGAAAACGAACGCTCTCTCCCGCGCGCCGAGCTGAAGGATCTGCTGCTTCGCGCGCACGCCCTCATCTTCGAAAATCTCCCGAAGAAGACCAAATCGGAATTGAATCAGCGGAAGCTCGGCAGAAAGCGTCCCTGCCATCCGAAGCTCGCGAAGTGAGCGTAGGACGGACGCGCCGAATTGGCGGAATTTGGCAGGAGGTTTTTAGGGGGTCGGAGCGAAACTTGTCCCGAGCGTAGCCGAGGGAGCTCCGACATGCGGAAATGGCGCGCCGCGCCAACCGTTGCGCAGTCTCACCCGCAGCAATTGCGCCTCTTGCACCCGTCACGGCGGGCAGTCTTTTGCGCCCGCTCTCGCTATCGGAATGCTCCGAGGAAACCGCGAAACGCCGCGACGCATTCCGCGGCCTTGTCGATGTAGATCTCGTGCCCTGCGCCGTCAATTTCCACGAGCTCGGATTGCAACAGCGCCGCGGCGATGCTTTCCTGCTCCTCGACCGTCGTCGCGGCGCTTCGCGTCGGCGCCAACAGCAGGACCGGCACCTTCACCTCCGGTAGCAGCGGCGTGATGTCCGTTGTTGAAATCACTCTGCTGTATCCGACCAGCGACGCGGTGCGCGCCCGCCCGAATTGCTTGATCGCCCACTCGATCTGCGCGGGATCGTTGCTCGGAAAAGTTCCGGGGCGCGACAGCAGCATCCGCGCCCAGCCCTCCGAGCCCAATTCCTCGAGCGCGACCTGCCACGACGCGCGCCCAAACGCGAAAAGCTTTTGTCCCGCTGCGCCAATCGTCTTCGGCGTCGCGCACAGCGTCACCGACCGCAGCCGCGCCGGATGCGTCGCCGCGTACCCGACCGCCAGCATCCCGCCCGTCGACTCGCCGAGCAGGTGAACGTCCTCGAGCTTCAGCGCGTCGCAGAATCCGGAAATATCGCGCACGAGATTCTCAAATGTCCACGGGTAGCTCGGCCCCGGATCGCCCGAGCCTCCGTGTCCGCGCAGATCGCGCCGGATCACGCGATAGTCCCCGGCCAGCATCGGCACCCAGTGCCGCCAGAATTGCGAATTGCGGACGAATCCGTGCTGGATCACGATCGTTTGCCGCGGCTTCCACGGCGCTGTGAAGTCGTCGTCCTCGTAGTACGTGACGTATCCGTTGACTATGATTTCGGGCATTCAGTTCTTTTCGGGCGCCCCGCTTGTCTTTAGCCGTTGTCGCGGTGAATGAGCGTGGCCGGCCGAGCGGGGCGAGCATGCCCGCCGTAGCCTTGGCCTAGGCGGGAACCGCGCACACAGTATTTCAGAAAAGAGCCAAAGTCCACACAAGCGCACGCTTGACACCGCGCTTCCCGTCAGGAAGTATGGGCGCGTGAGTATGACGATAGAATTCGGCGAAGTCGGAGGTCGCGAGGGCGGCTCTGGGAAATTTCGGCCCAAACAGCGCCGGCTGTGCGCGCAACTAAGTGACACACCATGCCAGGTAATTTGGCCCGTAAGTCGTAGAAAACAAACGATTGGTGTACACGCAAAGTGTCACACTTTTCGAGTGTCGTGCATCGGCGGGTTGGGCCTTGATCTTCCACTTTCAAGTCTCAAATTTCCGATTTCAAATTTCGAGCCTTTCGCCCGCGCGGCCGCATCTAGCTCTTCAGGAGGAATCATATGAGATTGAACGAGTACGTCACGCTGGGACGCACCGGGCTTCGCGTCAGCCCGCTTTGCCTTGGAGCCATGGGATTCGGAACCGGATGGGGCTGGGGAGCCGACGAGAAAGTCTCCTTCGAAATGCTGGACCTCTACGTGAAGGACGGCGGCAACTTTATCGACACGGCCAACGGTTACCAGATGGGGCAGAGCGAGCAAATCGTCGGCAAGTTTGTCGCCGAGCGGAAGCTGCGCGACCAGGCCGTGATCGCCACGAAATTCACGTTCGGCACGCAGCCGGGCAATCCCAACGCCGGCGGCAACGGCCGCAAGAACATCTATGCCGCGCTCGAAGCCTCGCTCCGCCGCCTGAACACCGATTACATCGACCTCTATTATTTGCATTCGTGGGACTTGATCACGCCGGTCGAAGAGGTTGTCTCGACGCTCACCGATCTCGTCCGCGAAGGAAAAATCCGCTACTACGGTTTGTCGGACACCCCGGCGTGGTACTTCACACGGGCGCAAACGCTCGCCGAAATGGGAGGCTTCGAGCGCTGCGCCACTTTGCAGCTCGAATACTCGCTCTCCGAACGCAATATCGAGCGCGAGCATATTCCCGCCGCGCAGGAACTCGGCATCGGCCTCTGTCCCTGGAGCCCGCTCGCCGGCGGCCTTCTCACCGGCAAGTACAAGAGGGAAGCGAGCGGCGGAAGCGGCGAGGGCCGTCTCACGATGCCGAATCCGATCTTCAATAAATTCACGGATCACAACTGGCGCGTCCACGACGTGCTGATCGACGTTGCGAAGAAGATCGGCAGGCCGCCCGCGCAGGTCGCCATCAACTGGCTCGTCACGCAGCCGGGCGTCACGTCCGTGATTCTCGGCGCGACAAAGACGGCGCAGCTCGCGGACAATCTCGGTTCGCTCGATTTCTCGATTCCCGCCGAGCAGCGCAAGCGGCTGACGGAAGTGGGCGAGCCGGAGGCCGTCCACCCCTACAACTTCTACCTGCCGGGCATTCAGGCCCGCGTCAGCGGCGGCACCACGGTGAAGGAATGGCGCCGCGGATACCTCTACGAAGGCTCGGTCGCGCCGCCGGAGAAAAAGGCCAGCGCCAAGTAGCGCTAGCCGAGCGGGGCCGGAATTTTTCGCTCGCTCTCCACGGACGGAAGCTGATCGGCATTGCGCAGCTCGGGAAACATCCAGGCCCACAGCGCCGTGACGACGATCGCGCCCGCGCCGCCGACAATGACGGCGGGCACGACGCCCAGCCACGCGGCCGTCGCGCCGGACTCGAACCCGCCGAGTTCATTTGAAGTGCCGATGAAGATCATATCCACCGCGTTGACGCGGCCGCGCATTTCATTCGGCGTGGCAAGCTGAATCAGGACGCCGCGAACCACGACGCTGACCATGTCCGTCGCGCCAACCAGCACGAGCGCGATCATGGACAGGGCCAGACTGTGCGATATTCCGAAGAGAATCGTGCACACACCGAATCCCGCGACGCACCACAACATCTTCAAGCCGATGCGGCTTCGCATCGGCCGGTAAGCGAGCAAAAGCGCCATCGCCGTGGCGCCGATCGCCGGAGCGCACCGCAAGAGCCCCAGTCCCCACGGGCCGGTTCGCAGAATGTCGCGCGCGAACGCCGGCAGCAGCCAGACCGCTCCGCCGAGCAAGACCGCAAACATATCGAGCGAGATTGAGCCGAGCACGAGTTTTTCGTGCCAGATGTAGTGCATTCCGGCGAGAACCGTTTTCCAGCTGAAGGCCTCACGCGGCCGAGGCCTGAATTGCGGCTTCACGCCCAGCATCGAAACGGCCGCAGCCGCGGCGGTGAGCATCGCTCCGGCGTACACCCCGGCCGGTCCGCGAAATGTTGCGTAGATGAGGCCGCCCACCGCCGGGCCCAGGATCGTCGCGGCCTGCATGATCGTCGCGCCCCACGCGAAGGCGTTGCTGAAATGTTCCTCCGGAACGATCAGCGGAAGAATGGCGCGGCTCGCAGGCGCGTTGAACGAACGGACGATCCCGACGAGCACGGTAACGGCGTAGATTGGATAAACGTTGTGCCCTCCCCGGATCGCGATGACGAGCAGCAGCGCGGAGCAGATCGCGAATCCGGCGTAGCCGAGCGTGAGAACCCGGCGGCGGTCGAAGCGATCGGCGGTGTACCCGGAGACGAGAAAAAGAAGTATGCCGGGAAGGAATTGCGAGAGACCCACGAGGCCGAGATCGAGCGGGCGCTTCGTAATTTCGTACACCTGCCAGCCGATGGCGACCGCCTGCATCTCCGTCGCGAGGACGATGCAAAATCGCGCGGTTTGATAGAGCGTGAAGGCTGGATACGTGAATGCAACGCGCCCGGAGAGAGTGGAGTTCCCTGAAGCAGGCATCGACAACTACTGTGCCACAAATTTCCGAATCGGACGAGAACCCCGGCCGAGCGGATCAGCCGGCGGCTTTGGTGCCGAGGACGGCGTCGAAGAAAACGCCGAGCAGAGTGCTCATGTCCTGTTCGCTCAAGGTCGAATGATCGACGAGATGCTCGAGCAGCAGGGCATTGGCGAGAGCGCCGAGCCCTGTCGCTGCCGCCGTGCTCGAAATCGGAAGCGTTCGTCCCGTGGTCTTGGTGAAGCGCTGGAGCAACGCCGACGCGGAGCGGCGAATGCGCCGCTGCCGCGCGCGCAACCGCGCGTGCGCTTCCGGATGGCGAATGGCGAACAGCTTGAATTCAAGAGAGAGCAATGCGAGGCGGCGGTCCTGCGTGATGTGCGCGTAGTGATTTCGAAGCGCGCGCAGGCGCTTCGCCGGGCTTTCCCGCTGCGCGAGCAGGGATTCCACTTCCGAGAGGCGCCGGCTCACCCAGTGTTCGAGCAGCGCGAAGAAAATGTCTTCCTTGCTTTTGAAATTCGCATAGAAGGCGCCGCGCGTGTAACCGGCGAGCGAAGCGATGTCCTCGAGGCGCGCCGCTTCGAACCCGTCGTGGGCAAAAATCCTTTCCGCCGCGGCGAGAAGCTTGCGGCGGGTCGCCGCCGTGCGGAGCTGCTGCTTGGACGCGGCGGGCGCGCTTCTCCGGGGCGAAAAGGCCGCTGCGCCGGCGGTGCGAACGCGGGTCACGCGCTCACCGCCCAGTCGTCTTTACAACATACATACATGAATGTATATTATTTGAGTCGACGCCCGATTACAATAGGAATTCATGGCAGCCGTTACCGCCGTCATCGTCGATCACAGCGCCTGGCGCCCGCGCTACAACCCGTGGCTCGTCGCGTTCACGGTGACGCTCGCGACGTTCATGGAAGTGCTCGACACTTCGATCGCAAACATCGCCCTGCCGCACATCGCGGGGACGTTTGGCGCGAGCATCAACGAATCCACATGGGTGCTGACCAGCTATCTGGTGTCGAACGGCATCGTGCTGCCGGTGAGCGCGTGGCTGGCGACGCGAGTCGGGCGCAAGCGCTACTACATGTTTTGCGTGATGCTGTTCGCGGGGAGCAGTTTTTTGTGCGGCCTCGCTCCGACGCTCGGGTTGCTCGTTTTCTTCCGGATCCTTCAGGGAATCGGCGGCGGCGGCCTACAGCCGAGCGAACAATCGATTCTGGCGGACACGTTTCTTCCCTCGCAGCGGGGGATGGCATTTTCGATGTACGCGATGGCGGTGGTGCTGGCTCCGGCCATCGGCCCCACGATCGGCGGCTGGATCACGGACAACTACAACTGGCGCTGGATTTTTTACATCAACGTGCCCATCAGCCTGATTTCGCTCTACATGACGCAGCGCTTTGTGGAGGACCCGCCGTACTTGAAGGAAGAGCAGATCAAGGCGAAGAAGGGGACGATTGACTACACGGGACTTGGGTTGGTGGCCCTGGGCGTGGGAACGCTTCAGATGGTACTCGACAAGGGGCAAGAGCTCGATTGGTTCGCTTCGCACTACGTTTTGGGCGGGACGACCCTCGCGACGATCATTTTGATGGTGTGGATATGGTGGGAATGGAAACACCCCCATCCGATCGTCGAGTTGAGGCTTCTGAAGCGGCGCAATCTGGCCACGGCGATGTTTTCGATGGTGATGCTTGGGTCGGTTTTGTACGGCACGACGGTGCTGCTCCCGGAATTTCTTCAGACGCTGATGGGATACTCCGCGCAGCAGGCGGGCGAATGCATGGCGCTCGGCGGTTTTCTGATGATGCTCACCATGCCGCTTGCCGGGGCGTTTACCGGGAAGATGGACGCGCGATACTTATTGGTGGTCGGATACGCCGCGACGGCGCTGGGGCTCTATCACATGGCGACGCGCTTGAGCCTGGACATGGATTTCGGGACGGCGGCGATGCTGCGCACGTACCAGGTGGCCGGGCTGGCATTTATTTTCATCCCGTCAAATGTGCTTTGCTATGCGGGAATACCTCGCGAGAAAAACAATCAGGTTGCGAGCATGATGAATTTCGTGCGGAACATCGGGGGAAGCGCGGGGATTGCAATTGTGAGCACGATGGTGACGCGCAGCACGCAGCGGCGCCAGAACTATCTCTCCGCGAACATGCACAACGGCAATCCCAGATTTCGCGAGATGGTCGAAGGAATGGCCGCGACGCTGCGGAGCCAGGGCGTGAGCGCGGCGGACGCGACGCACCAGGCCTACGGCCGGTTGGCAATGATGATGCAGCAGCAGGCCTCGGCGCTGGCATTTCGGGATGTCGTTTCGATTTTGGCGGTCGTAGTAGCGTGCTTGATTCCGCTGGCGTTCATCATGAAGAAGCCGTCGGCGGTGACGGGCGAAGCTCCCCCGCCGCATTAGCTCGCGCGATCAGTTTGACGGAGCGATCCGGCGGCAGACGAATGCGATCGTATTAACCCTATCGACTTGCAATCCGACTCCGAGAGAAGAACCAACCCGAGTAATGTCCCCGGAAAACTTCGGGACTTGAACTACATCCGTGGCTTCGAAGCCACTTGAACAGCCGAACCAAAGAACGTCGCCGCCTCCATTCAGGCTGAAATTGGCGTAGGCCTCCCAAGGTTGAAGGGATGTTCGCTGCGCCGACCCCTGCCATACGCGCACCGCCGTGTGCCCTTTTCCACGGGTGTCAATCGTAAGAGACACGCTATAACTACGCAGACCCGCTGAAATGGGGTGCCGGGCGGGATCGGGCTCGACCGGAAATGGGTGGCAAGAGGCGTCGGCCTTCAGGGCGGGATTGGCGACGGCCAAACGAGCCGAGTAGTAGGCCGTCGGGCTCAAGTAGAGCTTTCCGGCGGCCGTCACAGCGCAGGTTCGCAAGGCGTCGGCGATCCTCCAGGCCTCCGGCGTGTCGAAAATAAGCTGAATTTCAGTCTCTCCGCAAGCGGGCTGATCGAGTTTCAATCCGAGCCATGTCCGTAGTTCGTCATGGTGGATGAGGGTGCCATGCAACACCGAGGAATCCGGCGCGTCATGCGGGCCCTGTGAATTCTCGGTCGGGCACGACTGCGCGAAGGCCACACCGGCCGCGCCGAGGGCGAGCAGGACAACGAGAACTGAACGCTGAACCACTGAAAGTGAAAGCATCGGAATCCTTCGAGAGCAAATAGCATGCCATTCTGTTCCGTCAGGCCGTGTCCAGTAGAGAGCCCTGCTCTGCGGGATACATGATGCGCGTGCCCCGGACATGGGCGAAGGGCGTGAGCTTGTGTTCCTTCGGCTCCGCGGCGCTGACAATTTCCAGTACGCGGATGCCGCGAACGACGAGCGCGTCGGAGACAAGAGAGCGATGGCAGCGCCACGGGACGGCCTCGGCGCACATCAGCGCGCTGGGCCGCTCTTCGCATAGGCGGATCGCGCGATCGAGCGCCTGCGTGAATTCAGGGGTCTGCATGTAGTCCGCAAAGCCGCGAAAGCTCGCGTTGCGCCAGCCGAGATTGACGGAATCTTTTTTCGCGTGGCGCAGGCCGCCGAGTTCCTTCAGGTGGACGTATCGGATGTGCGCGGCTCGCAGCGACGCGGCGAGCGACTCGGAATTGAATTGCGGATTGTGGCGCGATTTCGGAATGGTGCGGATGTCGATCAATTGCTTGATGCCATTTTCCCGAAGCAGTTCGATGAATTGATCGATTGGGCGAGTGGAATGGCCGATGGTGAAAACGGTCAACATTCTCGTGGAAGGCGCCATTCTACGGGATTCGATGCCGAAGAGAGGCTCGCCGCACTCTGAGGCGCTTTGGGCTAAAGAACTGTGCGCCAAGCGTCCGCGGCGGGAACACCCGCCCCGGCGGGTGCAAGAGGCGCACATGCTGCGACAAGATCAGCGCAAAGGTTGGCACTATCGTGCCGATGATTTTATGTCGGAGCTGAAGCTCCGACCCCCTAAGAATCGCGAGCCGTGGCCTGCCTGGTTCCGCTGGCGTTCATCATGAAGAAGCCATCGGCGGTGACGGGCGAAGCTCCCCCGCCGCACCAGGAGCGATCATTTTCCGGTCGGGACGAGGCGCTTCAGCTCTTCGGTCCAATTCAGCACGACGTTGATTTGCGTCGGCGCCGCCTGTTGCTGTTCGACAGGCTTGATCATCAGGAATCGCTGGCCATCCGGGGACACGTCGTAATTGGGGCGCGCGTACGCAACGATGTTCTTCAGATAAGGTCCTTCAAAGAGTTGGCGGGGCTTGCCGGCAGCGAAACCAGATTGAGTGCTAACGTCCACCGCCATCATTTTGTCGCCGTCGCGGTAGAACAGCTCCCGGCCATTGTGGTTCCAAAGCGGCTCGTTGCCGCCGTCCGTCGAGATTTGCCATTTGCCGCCCGGGCCGGGATAGGGCTGCACGTAAATCTCGCGTCGGCCAGACTCATCCGAGGCGTAAGCGATCCAGTGGCCGTCAGGCGAAAATTGCGGCGCGTCCTCGAAAGCTCCTGTTTGAGTTTGCTGGAAGCGCTGCGCCTTGCGGTCGGCGAGCCGCAGCACGGAAATCTTAGGAGCCGTGGGCGCAGCGACTTGAACTTCCGCCAGCAGCTGTCCATCCGGAGACCAGGAAAACGGAACGCTGGTCGTCTGACCGTCGGTCAAACGTTCCAGCCCGCCGCTTCCATCCGCCAGTTGCCAAAAGACGGTCAGTGCGCCTCCCCGGTCCGACATAAAGGCAATCCGTTTCCCATCTGGCGTCCAAGTCGGATATTCGTCGTTGTTTCCCCCAAACGTCCACCGGGACAACGTGTCGCGAGCGGGATCGTACAGATCTACCTGAACACCCGCCGGGGGGTCCCCAATATCGACGGCGATCCGGCGGCCATCGGGGGAGAGCCGGGGCTGATCGTAGTCGCGCGGGGGAGCGGCCAAGGGTTGTTCGGCGCCGTTCCGGCTCACCCATACTAGCCTCCTCTGGTTCGCCTGAAGGTTTCCGCCAACATAGACCAGCGATCCCGTGGCTGAGACGCTGTATTGAGCCGGCCCATCGAGTTCAGCGGATTGCAGAACGCCTTGCACCGCCGGTACTGCCGATCCTGTAACCTCGAACCGCTTTGGGTCGAACGGCACAGCCATCAGTTCTCCTGCTTGCGCGTAGATGAGGTGCCCGGAAGATGCGTAGCGGGGCATCGTTCCTGCTTGTCCTTGAATCAGGTTCTTTCGCGGGCCGCCGGCAATCGGCTGAACTGCAATCGTTTGAGGCGTGACAGCAAGAAACATCACTGCTGTGCCCTCTGGCAAGAAATCGGGCCAGCTATCGGCGCTCTCCCCGGCCACGAAGCGAGTCAATGGCTGAGCGCCGCCTCCCGCGTCTGACATTTCGGAAAGAACTGATAGTCCGGGTACGAAAGCGATCGTGCCTTCGCTGCCCCAACTGGCCCCGTGCGGGTTCACAACGTCTCCCAGGGTTTGCGCCACGGTCCCGTTCACAGGAATCTTTTTTAGTTTTCCGTCTGCGAAAAACCCCAACCACTGGCCGTCGGGTGAAAAGAAAGGGTCAACGGCTCCTTCGGTATCCGCAATCGGCTTGCTTTCCGCACTGTCCATCGCCCGCAGATAAATCTGCTGCGTGCTGCTCCCCTGAGTCGTCGCGACATAAGCGAGCTTGGTCCCGTCAGGCGAAAGGGCCAAAGCCAGGTTTTCCAATCCTGCGAGCCGCTGCCCCGCTGGAAGGTTGATTACGGTGCGGATGACCGGCTTGGCGGGTGCGGGCTTCAGGTTCCACGCGGCGAATCCGGCGATCGCGGCGCCGATTGCGAGACCCGCGAGGCCGATCGCCGACGACAACCAGCGCGCCTTGACGAGCGATGGCCCGGCGGCCGCGACAGTTTCGTCGGGCGCACTGGAGAGAACTTCATCGAGAGAAATGCGCGCGTCGCCGATATCGCGCAGGCGCTGCTTCGGATCCTTTTGCAAGCAGCGCTGCAAGAGCACGCGAACCCGCATGGGCGTGGCCGCCGGAAGCAGCTCCCAGTTCGGATCCTCCTTGATGACGGCTGCAAGCGTGTCCGTTACTGACTCGCCGCGAAAAGCCATTTTGCCGGTCAGCATCTCGTAGAGCACGCAGCCGAACGCCCAGATGTCGGCGCGGCGATCGACCACCTTGCCTTTGGCCTGCTCGGGCGACATGTAAGCGGCCGTGCCGAGCAGCACGCCGGCCTGCGTCGCCATGCGGCTCATGGTCGGGGAATTGGCGATGTCGATGGAGGAAGCATCGCCTTCGAGAGCCTTGGCGAGGCCGAAATCGAGAACCTTTACGGTGTCGTCCTTCGTCACCTTTACGTTCGCCGGTTTCAGGTCGCGATGCACGATGCCGCGCTCGTGCGCATATTCGAGCGCGTCGGCGATCTGGCGGGCGATGCGCAGCGCTTCGTCGATTGGAATCGGTCCGGATTTGATGCGATCGGCGAGCGTGGGGCCTTCGACGAGTTCCATCACAAGAGCATGAGTGCTGCTGGAATCTTCGAGTCCGTAGATTGGAGCGATGTTCGGATGGCTCAGCGAGGCGAGGACTTTGGCTTCGCGCTGGAAGCGCGCCAGGCGCTCGGCGTCGCGCGCAAAGGCTTCGGGCAGAACTTTCAGCGCGACATCGCGGCCGAGCTTGGGATCGCGCGCGCGGTAGACTTCACCCATGCCTCCCGCCCCAATGGGAGCGAGGATTGAATAGGGGCCGAGCCGGGAGCCGTTGGACAGTGGCATGAGTGGCGGGATTATACAGTCGATTGGCCGAGAATTCCGCTTCTGAGATCGAAGCGGGATGAGGATAATGGGTGCCGCGGATTTCGTCGCGGCCGGGAAGAAGGCGATCGCGCCGCTTGGCCGCGCGAGCAGGGCACTGCGCGTGCCACCAGAGGATTCATGGCGGAAGTCACGACACTTTTCTGGGACAACGGCGGCGTGATACTGACGAACGGGTGGGACCGCGACTCGCGCCGGAAGGCCGTCGAGAAGTTCCATCTCGACCTGGCGGATTTCGAAGACCGCCACGAGCTGATGCTCAACGCGTTCGAATGCGGCCAGGCGACGCTCGAGGATTACGTCAAGCGGACGGTGTTCTACCGGACGCGGCCGTTCACGCCGGAAGAGTTCAAGAAATTCATGTTCGACCAGTCGCAGCCGATTCCGGAGACGCTCGAGTTTCTGGAGAACATCGCGGCGGCGCGGCGGTACCACATGGCGGCGCTCAACAACGAGTCGCTCGAGATCAACGCGTACCGCATCCGGCATTTTCATCTGCGCAATTACTTCGAGGCGTTTTTCAGTTCGTGCTACCTGGGCGTGCGCAAGCCGGATCGCGAAATTTACAGCCTCGTGTTGAAGATCACGCAGCGAGATCCAGCGGAGTGCGTCCTGATCGACGACCGCGGGCTGAATCTGGAATGCGCGCGGGAGATGGGGATGGGCGCGATCCAGTATCGGGATGTCGAACAGCTTCGAAGCGAGCTGGCGAAAATGGGAGTGACGGCGTAGGGAAGAAACAGTACACCGACTACTTGCTGCGATAAAGGCAGCGCAGAGGTACGCGCTTCGCGCGCCTTTTTTTATGGCGGGGTTCAAACCCCGCCCTTCCGCCTAGGCGAGTGCGTGCGGGCTGCCGGGAGTACGTTGGACGAAGGGAAGCAGATTCCTCGCACCGATCCTCATCGGATCGGGCTCGGAATGACAGATTGGGAGTTTTGAATAGGGGGAAATTCGATGGAACTGGGGATGATCGGACTGGGGAAGATGGGCGGCTTCATGGTGGAGCGTCTGGTGCGCGGAGGCCATCGCGTGGTGGGGCTCGACCGGGACGCCGCCGCCGTGGGACGCGTGGTGGCGAAGGGCGCCGCGGGAGCGGATTCGATCGAGAAGCTGATCGCGCAATTGAAGCCGCCGCGCGCGATCTGGCTGATGGTGCCGGCGGGCGCGCCCGTGGACCAGACGATCGACCTGCTCACGCCGCACCTCGCCGCGGGCGACACGATCATCGACGGCGGGAATTCGTATTACCGGGATTCGGTGCGCCGCGCCGCGGCGCTCGCGCAAAAGAAACTGAATTTCGTCGATTCCGGAACGAGCGGCGGAATCTGGGGGCTGACCGAAGGCTACAGCTTGATGATCGGCGGCGACGCCGAGGTGGTGAAGCGGCTCTCGCCTATTTTTCAGACGCTCGCGCCGGGGCCGGACAAAGGCTGGGGACGAATGGGTCCGGCGGGCTCGGGACATTTCGTGAAGATGGTTCACAACGGAATCGAATACGCGATCATGCAGGCGTACGCCGAAGGGCTCGATTTGCTTCGGCATAAGGAGGAGTTCAAGCTCGACCTGCTGCAAATCTGCAAAGTGTGGCAGGTTGGAAGCGTGATCCGCTCGTGGCTGCTCGACCTGACGGTGGACGGGCTGGCGAAGAATCCGTCGCTCGACGGAATTGGCGCGTACGTGAAGGACTCGGGCGAGGGCCGGTGGACCGCGATCGAGGGCATCGAGCTGGGAGTGCCTCTGCCGACGCTTGCCGCGTCGCTCGATGCGCGCTTCCGTTCGCAGGATACCGAGCCGTTCGCGAACAAGCTCCTCGCGATGATGCGCAACGAGTTTGGCGGGCACGCCGTGCAGAAGACCAAGTAGCGGCGCCTTGAGTCTCGCTCTACCCGTAAGGGCGGGTTTGAAACCCGCCCCTACAGCCCCGAATAGATCCGATGAAGATGGACACGCGAGTATTTCCCGATCTCGAAGCAGTGAGCCGCGGCGCTTTGGACGGACTGCTGCGCACGATGCGCGACGCGGTCAGCGTGCGAGGGCGATTCATCCTCGCGCTCGCGGGAGGGCGGACTCCGGCCAAGCTGTACGAGCTTTGGGCGAGGGCGGACGCGCAGGGAGCGTCCACGCCCTGGGACGCGGTACATCTCTTCTGGGGCGACGAGCGCTTCGTGCCGCACGACGATTTGCTCAGCAATTACCGCATGGCGCGAGAGGCGCTGATCGCGCACGTTCCGATTCCAGCGGCCAACGTGCATCCGATGCCCGGGTCGAAGGATTTCGACACGCCGGAAGAGGCAGCCGAGGCGTATGAAGCCGATCTACGGAAGTTTTTCGGCTCCGGCGCGCCGATCTTCGATCTGCAACTGCTCGGGCTAGGTGTTGAGGGGCACACGGCGTCGCTTTTCCCGGGGGCGCAGGCGCTCGAGGAGAAGAAGAGGTGGGTCGCGGCGATTGAGGCTCCGGCGAAGCCGTCGCGGAGACTGACGCTGACGCCGGTGGTTCTGAATCAGGCGCGGAACACGTATTTCCTCGTGTGCGGGGGCGACAAGAAGGAGATTATCGAGGCGCTTCGGAACGAGCCTGACTCACGCCCGAGCGAGTATCCGGCGGGGAGAATCAAGCCTGCGGGGCAGGTGATCTGGTTCCTGGATGCGGCCGCGGGCGGTTGAAAAGCCGGGACTTGCGCGAAACTTCGAGGTGATTCGACACGTCTAATTTCTGACGTCGATTCGGGGCCGGGCCACACTCCGAACCATAGCCGATAGCAACTTTCGCGACTGAGAGAACGCGGTATCATAGACCCGATACGAGCCGGGCCTGTGCCGCGCTGACGCCACGTAATTATCGCGGGCTTTCGATTCGACGCAGACTCCTCAGGGGAAAACGGGGACACGAACATTCATGAATAGGAAACGGATTCGGCTGGCGATCCTGCTGGGATCGCTCGCCAGCGGAGTCGCCATCGGCGGCTGCACGACCAAAACGGCGCACACAGCGCCGAATTTCACCGTCCCGGTGACGGTCGCAAAGGCCGAGCTGAAGACCGTGCCGATCGACCTGACGGCGATCGGCGCGGCGGACGCGTACACGTCGGTCTCGATCAAGGCCCAAGTGAACGCGGTGCTGGAAGAGGTGCACATCAAGGAAGGGCAGTTCGTGAAGAAGGGGGATTTGCTCTTCACGCTCGACGCGCGGCCCTTCGACGCGGCGCTCGCGCAGGCGGAGGCGAGCCTGGCGCGCGACAAAGCGCAAGCGGAGCTGACGCAGGTGCAGGCTCAGCGGTACGAGCAGCTTTACAAGGCAGGCGTGGCTCCCAAGGAGCAGCTCGACCAGATGGAAGCCAATGCGGCCGCGCAGCAAGCGGCCGTCCGCGCGGATGAGGCGGCGGTGCAATCCGCGCAGTTGCAATTGGACTACTGCAAGATTTACGCGCCCACGGACGGACGCACAGGCGCGCTTCAGGTGTTTCCGGGAAATATCGTGAAGCAAAACGACGTGCCCGTGCTGATTGTCATCAATCAACTGTCACCCATTTACATCGGGTTTTCGATTCCGGAGCAGTATCTCGCGTCGGTGGAAGATTTCATGAAGCGGGGCCGCCTGAGCGTGCAGGCAACGCCCTACGGAGACACGAAACCGGAAACCGGCTTCCTCACTTTCGTGGACAATGCGGTCGATACCACGACCGGCACGATCAAGCTGAAGGCCACGTTTGAGAACGCGGACAACCGGCTGTGGCCCGGACAGTTCTCCAACGTGCTGCTGCGGCTCGCGGCGGACGAGAACGCGACCGTGGTTCCCTCGCAGGCGGTGCAGACCGGGCAGCGCGGAGATTTCGTGTACGTCGTGAAATCGGACTCGACCGTGGAACAGCGGGTCGTCAAAGTTGGACGCAGCGTCGGCTCGGATTCGATGATTCTGAGCGGCGTGCAGGCGGGCGAGACGGTGGTGATGGACGGACAACTTCGGTTGATTCCCGGGATGAGAGTGCAAGTGACGACGCCGGTGCCGGCGAGTTCGAGCGCAGCGCAATGAACATCTCCGAACTATTCATTCGGCGCCCCATCATGACCACGCTCGTGATGGCGGCGATCCTCATTTTCGGCATCATCGCCTACCGCTCGCTGGCGGTGAGCGACCTGCCGACGGTCGATTACCCGACGATCGACGTGGGAGCGAATCTTCCTGGCGCGAACCCGGACACTATGGCGGCCGCCGTCGCGACTCCGCTTGAAAAGCAGTTCTCCACGATTGCGGGGCTCGATTCGATGACTTCGACGAGCCGCCAGGGAAGCACCGACATCACGCTGCAATTCGACCTGAGCCGGAACATCGACGCCGCGGCGCAAGACGTGCAGGCGGCGATTTCGAGGGTGGAGGGGCAGCTTCCGCAGGGCATGCCGAGCCCGCCGACGTTCGACAAGAACAATCCGGCGGACCAGCCGGTGCTGTTTCTCGCGTTGAGCTCCGCGACGCTGCCGGCGCAGGTCGTGGACCAGTACGCGGAGACGATGCTCGCGCAGCGCATATCGATGGTGACGGGCGTGGCGCAGGTGCGCGTCTTCGGTTCGATGAAATACGCGGTGAGAATCAAGCTCGACCCGCAGGCGCTGGCTTCGCGCCAGATCGGCATCGACGAAGTGACCACGGCGGTGCAGAACGCCAACGTGAACCTGCCGACCGGCACGCTCTACGGGGAGCACAAAGCCTACACGGTGCAGGCCACCGGGCAGCTTATGCGCGCCTCGGTGTACCGGCCGCTGATCATTGCATATCGAAACGGATCGCCGGTGCGGCTGGACGAAATCGGCAACGTCGTGGACGGCGTGCAGAACGAAAAGATCACGAACTCGTACAACGACGAGAGCGCGATCATTCTGGCCGTGCAGCGCCAGCCGGGGACAAACACCGTCTCGGTGGTGGACGGGGTGCACCAAATACTGCCGCAGTTCCGCGCGATTCTGCCTCCATCGGTGAACCTGATCGAGGTGTACGACCGGTCGGAGACGATCCGGGCGTCGGTGAACGAGGTGCGGTTTACGCTGTTCGTCGCGATCTGCATGGTCGTGCTGGTGATTTTTCTCTTCCTGCGCAACCTTTCCGCGACCGTGATCCCGAGCATCGCGCTGCCGATGTCGCTGGTCGGGACGTTCGCGGTGATGTACCTGCTGGACTACACCGTGGACAATTTGTCGCTGATGGCGATGACGCTCTCGGTCGGCTTCGTCGTTGATGACGCGATCGTGATGCTCGAGAACATCGTGCGCCATCTGGAGACGGGCGAGGATCCCCTGGAAGCGGCGCTCAGGGGGTCGCGCGAGATCGGCTTCACGATTCTCTCGATGACGCTGTCTCTCGCGGCCGTATTCATCCCCGTATTCTTCATGGGCGGAATCATCGGCCGGCTGCTGCACGAGTTCGCGGTCGTGATCATTATGGCGGTTCTGGTGTCGGGATTCGTTTCGCTGACTCTCACGCCGATGCTTTGCAGCCGTTTCCTGCGGCCGCAGCACGACCGGCAGCACGGGCGGGTTTACATGTCGCTCGAGCGTTTCTTCGACCGGCTGCTGAAGCGGTACGAGGTTTCGCTGCAATGGGCGCTGCGGCATCGCGCCGTCGTCATGTGGGCGTCGGGAATCATCCTCCTGATTACGTTCTGGCAGTTTGCGAGCATCCCGAAGGGATTTCTGCCGGAAGTGGACTCCTCGACGTTGCAGGGTTACACGCGCGCGGCTCAGGGAATTTCATTCGATTCGATGAAGGACCATCAAGAAGCCGTCAACAAAATCTTGCAGAACGATCCCAACCGGAAGGGATTCTTCTCCACGATCGGCCTGGTGGGCGGGGGAGGGAACTCGGGTTTCGTGTTCCTGCACCTGAAGACGCCTGACGAGCGGCCCGAGGTGCCCAGCCAGGCGATGCTGACGCTGTCGCGAAAATATGGAAACGTGCCGGTGGTCGGCAGCTCGCTGCGTGCGCTCACGCCGCTCTTCGCGCACCATCCCGATATTAACGAAGTGATGCAGGAACTGCGGATGAAGCTCGGAAAAATTCCGGGCATCTCCGTGTATCTGAGGAATCCGCCACCGATTCAAATCGGAGGGGACGTCACCGAGAGCCCGTACCAGTTGACACTGCAAAGCCCGGATACCGATGAGCTTTACCGCGTGGCTACGGACTTCGAGCGGCAGATGGAGACGCTCTCCGGAATTCAGGACGTCACGAGCGACTTGCAGATTTCCAACCCGCAGGTGGACGTCAAAATCGAGCGCGACAAAGCATCCGCTCTCGGCGTCACGGCCGAGCAGGTGGAGAATGCTTTGTACACCGCGTACGGCCAGCGGCAGGTTTCGACGATTTACGCGCCCAACGACGAATTCTGGGTGGTGATGGAGCTGGCGGACCAATACCAGCGCGATCCCGCGGCACTTTCGCTGCTTTACATTCGATCGAACACCGGCAGCCTGATACCGCTCAGCGCGGTCGCGAGCCTGGGGACGAGCCTCGGACCTCTCACCGTGAATCACCTGGGCCAATTGCCCGCCGTGACCGTTTCATTCAATTTGAAGCCGGGAATAGCCATCGGCCAGGCGCTCGAGCAGATCAACGGCCTCACGCGATATCTGCCCCCCACGATCACGACTCAATTCCAGGGCACGGCGCAGGCGTTTCAATCCTCGCTGACCGGCCTGGGAGTCCTTCTGCTGATCGCGATACTGGTGATCTACATCGTTCTCGGGATTCTGTACGAGAGCTTCATCCATCCGATCACGATCCTTTCGGGCCTGCCCTCGGCGGCATTCGGCGCGCTGCTGACGCTCCAGATTTTCGGGTACAGCCTCGATCTGTACGGATTCGTGGGCGTGATTATGCTGATCGGCATCGTGAAGAAGAACGCCATCATGATGGTGGACTTCGCGATCGCCCGCGAGCGCGAAGGGCACACGACGGCGGCCGAAGCGGTGTATCAAGGCTGCGTGGTGCGCTTCCGGCCGATCATGATGACCACGATGGCCGCGCTGATGGGCACGCTGCCGATTGCAATCGGATTCGGCGCGGGAGCAACCTCGCGGCGGCCGCTCGGAGTCGCCGTAGTCGGCGGGCTGGTGTTCTCGCAACTGGTGACGCTCTACCTCACGCCCGTGTTTTACACCTACATGGACACGTTCCAGGGCTGGATCGAGAGCCATTTCGGCAAGGTTGTGGGAATGGGCAAGCCGCGACTGGCCGACACATCCGCGTCCGCGGACTAAATCGTCACTTTCAAAAAAGGAAACTGTACCCGCTCGGCGTGGTCAGGCTATTTTCGCTTGTCCGCGCGGACAGCGAAGAGACTGCCTCTGCGTACCATTGACCCCTCGACCCCGTCTGCCTAGCATCTCCTTGGACGCACTAAGGCGTTCCGGAATCCGGCGGTCGCTGACTCCCGAGTTCCGCTCCAGCTCATCGGAGATGTAAACAGGATGCCGTTTACGCAAGACCTGCCCCGAGACAT
>Ga0335077_10001070_pt1 | contig 32042 bp, 32 predicted proteins | sample Lox_Sample_31_FD_207151 | JGI IMG/M metagenome (GOLD analysis project Ga0335077, IMG submission 207151) | Soil microbial communities from Loxahatchee National Wildlife Refuge, Florida, United States - Lox_Sample_3.1 | ecosystem: Environmental > Terrestrial > Soil > Wetlands | place: USA... | reverse complement strand
ATCGTCAATCTCTGCTATCAGGGGCAGCAGGCGTTCTGCGACCGCATTACCTTCGGCACGCCGGGTGATTTCGGCTCGATCACCACCGTCAACAATACGGCGGTGAACCTGGGTCGTTACGAGGTTCGCGGCGTGGACTTCGAGGCCGACTACGCCGTGCAACTGCACGATCTCAGCAACAACTTGAACGGCAACCTCAGCTTTCGGCTGCTCACCTCGTTGCTGTACAACATGACGGTCGATGCCGGACTCGGCGCGCCGCCGGTGGACTATGCGGGTCAGACCGGTCCGACCGCAGCCTTCGGCGGCTTCAATACCTCACCGCGCTGGCAGGGGAATTTCTTCCTGACCTACGGTACGGGTGGGTTCACCGGGACGGTTCAGGTCCGCTACGTCGGGCCCGGCAGCTATGAGGCGCTCAGTGCCTTCGGCGGTTCGCCGGTTGCACCGGGTGATCCGGGCTATGCCACCACCAATCCGAACAGCATCAACACAAATTCGGTCGCCTCCGCGACCTACGTGAACCTGTCGGGCTCCTACGAGTTCAACGATCACGTCTCGGTATTCGCGACGATCAACAACCTGCTCAACCGGGATCCTCCGGTTGCGCCCGGTGGCAATGGCTACCCGAGCAACCCGGTGTACTTCGACACCTATGGCTTGTTCTGGAAGGTCGGCTTCCGCATTCGCTACTGAGGCAACGGAGTCGCGCATGAGAGTCTCCTGGATGGCGGCGTTCGCGCTGAGCGCGGCGCTGTTCTCGACCCCGGCCTACGTGCATCACTCGGGCGCCATGTTCGACATGAGCCGGCAGGTGAAGATCACGGGGACCGTCCTCGAATTCAACTGGACCAACCCCCACTCGAGTTTCAAAGTGAGCGTCGTCAATGCGGCGGGCAACGCCGAAGTGTGGGCGATCGAGATGAACAGCCCCAACAACCTCGTGCGCGAGGGCTGGAAGCGCACGACCATCAAGCCCGGAGATAAAGTCACGGTCACAGTGCGGCCGCTGCGAGATGGCACTCCGGGTGGGCAATACGTCGGCATCATGCTGCCTGATGGCAAGGCTCTCGGTGCCTCGGCGCAGCAACAGTACTGAGTCCATGCGTACCCTGACGCCAGCAGCGCGCAGCCGCATCCTCGGCCCTGCGGCCGTGGTCGTGCTCGCGCTCGCTCTTACGAGCCCGGCCGTCCTCGCCCAAGCCCCCGGTGGTGGCCTCAGCCAGAAGCAGACGGATGACTTATCCGACCGGCACGACGGCTATTGGGGGGCGCTTGCGCCGCAGAACCTGGCGAAGCCACGACCGAAGCCCCCGTTCGATATGACCGGCACGTGGTTCGTCGACCTCCGACGATCGTTTCGGGACTTCATGTTCGGGCCGCCGTACCCGCAATTCTACGCGGCGGGGCAGAAGGCGATGCAGGAGGCCGCGACAGCCATGAAGGTCGGGCGACCGTATCGCGACAGCATCGGGGAGTGCTATCCCGCGGGCATGCCGATGATCATGACCCGCGTGTGGCCCTTCAACGTCATTCAGCTGCCGACCTCGATCCACATGATCTTCGGCTTCACGAACAGCCTGCGCATCATCTATCTCGATGGCCGCCCGCACAGCGCACCCGATGTCGCCATACCGACGTACAACGGGGAGTCGATCGGGCACTGGGAGCAGAACACGCTCGTCGTTGATACGCGCTACTTCGAGCCCAACGAGCATTACATCGACATGGGACTGCCGATCAGCGACGAGTTCGCCATGACGGAGAGAATGCGCCTGCTCGATGGCGGCAAGACGCTCGAGATCGAGTACATCATGACCGACCCCAAGAACTGGAAGGGCGAGTGGCGCAGCACCAAACACTTCCTGCGCGTGGATGAGAGCGATATCCCGGAGGTGGAGTGTCTGCCCAATCTCAACAAGAACTTGCCCAGCACACCGGAGGGACACGCCGCGGTAGAGCAGCGCGAGCAGCAGAACAAAAAGCCGGTCACGGGCGCAGAGAGCGAGCAGAAGTGAGATGCTGAGAACCTTGCTCGCCTTTATCGCCATCGCCTCGGCAGTTGCCCTCGCGGCGGCGCATCCGCCTGCTGCGCGCGCCGCGCAGCCAAATGCTCATCCGGACCTCTCCGGCGTCTGGACCTGGTACATCGAGCCGGGACAGGCGCGCGCACTGCGCGGCGGAGCACCTCTGGATCTGCCGTTCACGCCGCCGGCGAAACAGAAGGTCGATGCATATCGCGCGCTAATGGCGCCGACGGGCGACAATCCCGGAGCACACTGTCTGGGCTACGGCATGCCGGGATCCATGACTTTCTCCGGCGGCTATCCGATGGAGATCATTCAGCGTACCGATCAGATCACGGTGATCTACGAGGCGCATAGCGAGATCCGTCACTGGTATCTCGGCAGCAAGATCATCCCGGCGGCTGATCGCATTCCGGCTCGCAATGGCTACTCGACGGCCCACTGGGAGAACGACACGCTGGTGGTCGAGACCAGCGCGCTCAAGGAGCAGGAGGACGGCTCCTATCCACACAGTGACCAGGCGCTCATAGTGGAGCGCTATCACCTCGAGAAATCGTCTCGCGGGGCACAGGTCTTGGTGGCGGAGTGGACGCTGACGGATCCGTCGTTCTATACCCGGCCGATACAGGCCGTGAAGAAATGGGCGCTGGACCCCAAGGGCATTCTCCTGCCTTACGAATGCAACGAAGAGACCTGGCTCGACCATCTCGAGCAGCTCCGGAAGGGTAAGACCGCCTCCGCGGCATACAAATGACTCAGATCATGAAGCGCACGCGTACATTGCTGCTGGCGATTCTCGGGGTGGCGCTCGTCAGCGGTCCAGCCCTCGCGCATCACTCGGCGGCGATGTTTGATTTCACCAAGCGCCAGGAGCTCGAGGGTGTGGTGAAGGACATCCGCGTCATCAATCCCCACATGAGCATCACACTGGTGGTCGCAGACGCGAAGGGAACCCGCGACATCGCTTTCGAAGGACACAGCGTGAACAATTTCTATCGGGCGGGCTGGCGCCCGAACATGGTCAAAGTCGGCGACAAGATCAAAGTCATGTATGCCCCCCGTAAGGATGCACTCGAGGGCGGCTACGTCACCGGATTCGTGACGGCTCAGGGCCGCGAGATCGGGTTCCGGCTGCCGGGCGAATCGGCGAGCGCCGCCGCTGAGCAAGGCTCATCGCGCTCAGCTAACTGAGCCACGGCCGCTGCGGGGCATGTCACTCCGCATCAAAGTTCATGTCCCTGCGAGTCAAGACCTAAGCCCCTAACGCAGGCTACGTTCGCAGCCGCGCCGTCTGGCGTCTGTGGCGCCGACGCATCGCGCGACGTCTGGGCCATACGCTTAGGGGGAAAGCTATGTTGCATCTGAGCCAAGATCGGGCTTCGAGTTCATGGCCGATCGGGGTGTTGCTATTGCTGGGTTCCGCGACAGCAGCGGCCCAAGCGCCTCCGCCGACTGGCCAGACGACGGCAGGTCCATCCTCAGCGCTCGAGGAGGTGGTCGTCACAGCGCAGTTCCGCAACGAGAGTGTGCAGAACACGCCGCTCGCGATCACCGCCGTGAGTGGCGAGACGCTCGCAGAGCGCGGGCAGTCGAGCCTCACCGAAATCACGCAGGATGCGCCGAGCGTATCGCTGAATGTCACCAACGCGGCGTTCGGCCCGTCCATGAGCGCCTACATTCGCGGCATCGGGCAGGGCGATCTCGACCCAGCACTCGAGCCGGGTGTCGGCATATACATCGATGATGTGTACTTCGGTACGCTCACCGGTTCGCTGCTCGATCTGCTCGATCTCGATCGCGTGGAGGTACTGCGCGGCCCGCAGGGAACTCTCGAGGGCATGAACTCCGAGGGTGGTGCGGTGAAGCTCTTCTCCAAGCGTCCCGATGCAACCGAGACCACCACATTCGATGCACTTTACGGCAGCCGCAATCACGTCGAGCTGCGGGCCTCGACCAATTTCGCGATCGCCGACAATCTGTTCATGCGCCTCTCCGGTGTCGGCAACCATCAGGATGGGTACGAAAATGTCTACGACTTCGGATGCGCAAACCCGACCATCACGGCGACGCCGCTGACCGGCATCGGTCTGATTCCCAGTCCCATACCCGGAGCTCCGCCAACCGCATTTGGCATGTATGGCTCGCCCGGCCAGTACTCGGTCGCACCTGGGTTGCTCAACAAAGCCAACAGCTGCCTGCTTGGCCAACAAGGCGGCACCGCTTACACCGCTGGACGCCTCGCGCTGCGCTGGGCAGCCACTGACGCTCTCGATGTGACCCTGATCGGCGATCTCTCGAATCAGGACCAGGAAGTCCCGGCCGAGACGCTGATCTACGGCGGTCCAGGACCGCTCGAAGGCAACGGCTCCGCGGGCGAGGCGGCCCTCATCAGCATTCCTGCCACGAACCTTGCGACGGGTGCGATTGAGCAGCTGCCGTACGACGTTTCCAAGGTTCCGGCCCTCGTTCCCTCCAATCCCTACACGACGTATGCCAATTTCTGCATGCCGGCGACCACGGCTCCATTCATGGTGCCGGCGTATTGTGCCCAGCCGCGGCAGACACTGCTCAACTGGGGCGGTCAGCTGAACGTCGACTGGAGCATCAATCCAGACATGCAGCTGAAGAACATCACGGCGTTTCGCGGTTACTCGAGTAACTGGGCCGAGGACAACGACCAGTCGATCTGGCCGGTCGGTCTCGGCTATGAGGGCTTGTCGCATCATCAGTTCAGCGAGGAGTTGCGGCTCAATGGCAAGTGGAGCTCGCTGCTCGACTGGACCGTGGGCGGATTCTACTTCCGTGAGATGTCCGTATATCCCGCGCATGAGGACCTTTGGTATGTCGCACCCTATGCGCCGGGCGTATTCAACTTTCTGCAGAATGATCCCATCGAAGCGCACGACAAGGCGGGCTACCTGCATACGGTGTGGCATCTCACATCCAAGTTCGACGCCACACTGGGCGCGCGCTACACGAGTCAGGACAAGACCTATCACTACGTGCGTGTGAATCCCGAGGGCACCACCGGTGGCTCCGCGGCGGCGGTCTCAGCGCTCAACGACACGGTCGGAAACTATTCCGGAAACCGCTGGGACTGGCGCGCGGACCTCGCATATCACTTCACAGACCAGGTGATGGTCTACGGCCAGTACGCTACGGGCTTCAAGGGCGGCGGTGTCGATCCGCGGCCGTTCTATCCGGAGCAGGCTGTGCCCTTCAATCCCGAGACGTTGTCGACCTATGAGCTCGGGCTCAAATCCAGCTGGTTTGACAATCATCTGCGAGTAAATATCGACGGCTACTTCTCACAGTACCGTGACATCCAGCTGGTGCTTGCTAATTGCGGCGGCGTCGCGGGTGTGCCGCCAGAGTTCGGGGCCCCCTGCGCGCTACCCTACAACGCGGGCGACGCGCATCAGAAAGGCGTCGAGTTCGAGACTCAGTTCCGTGCGGGCGGCTTTCAGATGGATGGCCAGGTGAGCCACATCAACTTCGAGTATGTGAGCCTCAACCCGAACACGGGCGTCACCTCCGACATGGTTACGCCGTGGACACCGGAGTGGCAGGGGGGCGGTGGTGTTCAATACACGTTCAGCATGCCGGCCGGCTCGCTGACGGCGCGCATCGAGGGCAGCGCGCGCAGCCAGGTGTACACCGCGGCGGTGAACGGTCCCTACAACCGTATCGGGGGTTGGGCGACCTACAACGCCCACCTCACATGGACGGCACCGAAAGCAAACTGGCAGGTCATGTTCCATGCCAAGAACCTGACCGACAAGCGTTACTGGTTAAACGTGTTTGACCTCGTCGCAGTGGGAGGCGGCTCTGAGGGAGGTATTCCCAACCCGCCGCTGGAATTGGATCTGGAGATCAAGCACACGATGTAGCGCCGCCGCCGTCGGCCACGACAATTGTTTGAATGCGGGGTCACGTTGCAGCGCCGTTGAGCTACAGGACGAGCTCGCGCACACATTTCGTAACGACGCGCCGCTCGACAGTCTCTTATACGTAAGTATAAAGTGACTTCGCTCGCAGGCCGGCACGGCTCGTGAGCGTGATTGTTGCCAATTGTTGGTCCCACAAGCGTGGTCGAGGGCGGACACGCACAGGAGTCGCGACGAAGTGCTCGCTGACTCGTCATCCCAGCAGCCGCGCCCGGATGAGGCGCGCACAGTCGGCGGATTCACCTGCATTTGCCGGCGCGGCGCCGCAGAGCGCCACACGCGTCACCACGACACCAGCGTCGACCACGAGCTAATCGTGCAGCTAACGGGTCGCGCCTCCTGGACGCTCAGCGCGACCCTGGCGATTTTGGAGCCTGGTGATCTGCTTCTGATCGGCGCGGAATGCAGGCGCCGGCTCGAGTGCGGTGCTGTGGACCAGGATCTGTGCTTATACATACCGCCCGCGGCGCTCGAGTCACTCGTACCCTCAGAGCGCTGGCGGCTCAATCAGCCCCTGACCGGAGGTGCCGCAGCCGTGCTGGGATCATTCATCCTTTCCGCGCTCGAGCACGGGCGCTCCCTGGATGCGCGCCACAGCGCGGCTGTACGCGATGCAATCCTGCGGCTCGTGGTGTCGCTGTGGGCTGCGCCAGAGGATGAGCCTGTGCTCATCCGGCGAGTGAAGACGTACCTCGCAATGCATCTGAGCGAGCCCCATCTCTCGCCCTCGCGCGTAGCGGACCTGGAGGGCATCTCCGTGCGGCATCTGCATCGGCTGTTCGCGGCGACGGGCGAGAGCTTCAGCAACTGGGTGCGCAAGAACAGACTGGCCCGTTGCGCAGCGGATCTGCGCGACGCCGCGCTCGCTGGCACGAGCGTGACGCGCATCGCCTTTCGCTGGGGCTTCAATGACTCCGCACACTTCAGCCGCGTCTTCCTGGCGGAATATGGCCGCACTCCGAGTGAATATCGCTCCGGCCATCTCGGTGTGCCGTCCGTCGCACTCCGCGCTGCCGGAGCCGTCGCTCCAGCCACGGTATAGCTGTGGGTCGAGACGTGGGCTTGCGCCCGCTATGATCGCGATGAACCAACTGAGGTACTGACCGGCACCAAGCTCTTAGAAAACCCTGCTGGCAAGGAGAGTCAACATGAGCGCCGTCTTGCTCGCTGTGTTCGACGACTACGGGGTAGCTGATCGGGTCAGAATGGAGTTCCTGCGCGACGGATTTCCCACGGACCGGGTGGAGCTCACGGCGTGTTGTGAACCGGGCCGGGCCGCCCTGGCGCCTGCTCCCGAGCCCCACGGCAAGTTCGTGCAGTACTTCCGCGCTCTCTTGACCAACGCCGATGAGCAGTCCTACGCGGAACACCTTACCGCGCACCTCGAGCACGGCGCCGCGACGGTGACCGTGCATCCGCGCGGCCCGATCGAGATTGCGCGGGCCACGCAAATCATCGAAGGGTCACATCCGCTGGAGCTGATGAAGCACGATCTCGCCAGGCAAACCTGGGAGTACGCTGCGGCCCGGCGCGAGTGGCCCTGGGTGCGCGCCTTCTGGGTGGAGGGGTCGAGCCATGCAGACTGCATCTACTGCCGTCTGTTCGAGCGTGACGCGGACGATCACGCCCACGCTGCGCCTGATCAGGATGCCGCGCCCCTCTCCGGCAGCTCGACGAGGAACTCGCTCCCCTGAAGACGCCCGGCGCTGCAGGCGCTGATGCTGCCGCCGTGCAGCTCCACGAGCCGCTTGCAGATCGCGAGTCCCAATCCCAGCCCAGTACCGAGGCGCTCGCCGGGATGGCTCACTTGCGTGAATGGCTCGAAGATCTTCGGCAGATGCGCGCCATCGATCCCGATTCCGCTATCGATCACGCGAATCAGCGCCCGCGTCTTGCCGGCGGCGTTGACGTCGCGCCGCAGCTCAATCTTGATGCGCCCGCCGTTCTGTGTGTACTTCGCGGCGTTGGTCAGCAGGTTGAGGACCACCTGCGAGAGCCGCACATGATCGCCCTCGATCCATACGGTCCCGCGCGGCGCGTCGATTTCCAGCGCGTGCTCCTTCGCCTCGATGAACGGGCGCGCCGAATCCACGGCATCGGCGATCACTTGACTCAGGTCGAGACGCGCGCTCTGTAGTTGCACCTTGTTCTGATTCAAGCGATTCACGTCGAGCAGATCGTCGACCAAGCGAATGAGTGTCGAGGTCTGGCGCGAGATCAGTTGCACGGCATAGCGCGAATGCGGCTCGAGCGGCTGCTGTGAACGGCCGAGGATCTCGATGCCGTTGATGATCGAGGCGAGCGGATTGCGCAACTCGTGCCCGAGTACCGCGATGAACTCGTCCTTGCGTCGAGCCACCTCGCGCAGCTTCTCCTGCTCGCGCTGCTCGGTGAGATCCGCAATGACGAGCGCGACGACTCCCGGCGTCTCGAGGGCCTGAGCCGATACCAGGACGGGCAGCGGACCGGCCGAGGCGCGCAGCAGGCTGAATTCGTTCTCGGCGGGCAGGTTGGCCGCGCGGCGGATGAGTGCGGCCAGCTCGGCACGTTCGTCCTCGACGAAGAACTCATCGAGCAGTCGGCCGCCTAGGCTTTCCCCAGCTACCCCCGCGAGCCGCGCGAAGTACTCGTTCGCATGCAGTATCAGGCGTTGCGAGCACACGGTGACGATGCCGCGGCGCACGTGCTCAGCCGCGAGGCGGTACGCCACCTGAGCCTCGCCCAGCAGCATCACCTGCTCATCGGCGACGACAATGCCATCGACCTGGCCGCGGCGCAGCGCCTCCATCGCAGCGATAGCTTCCTCGAGCCGGTCGTGATCGGTTAAGTCCGAGACGAGCAGCGCGATGTGATTGTCAGCGCGTGCAGCCAAGGTCAGGCGCACCCTGCGCACGCTGTCATCCTCGCCGCGGAGCCCCGCCTCGAGGATTGAATCGATGGCGCCCGCCGCGAGCCAGGCTTCGAACTGCGCACGGTCGCTGGGCAGCACGTAGTGTTGTAGGGGTGCGGAGAAGAGCTGGGGCAATGGCACCGCGACCGTGGCGGCAAAGCGCTCATTGGCATGCAGAATCTCACCGGCGCGAGTGAGGGTGACGGCACCCTCGCGCATGCGCTCGAAGAGCTGCTGATAAGTGCGAGCGGCCGGGCTCAACAGCACGACGGACTCCTCGCTCTCCGAGTTGAAGGTGACGAAGCCGTCGATCTCCGCGCGACTGATGGCGCGCTGCATGTCCTCGGCGGACTCGAGCCGTTGCCGCAGACTGAGGATCTCGCGCTCCAGTCGTCGACGCGATTCGCTACCGGATGCGCTCATCACTATCCCCGGGGACTAGGTACGCGGTTTCAGCTGCAATCCGACGAGCGTTCGATCGACGTCCGACAGATCGCCGATGATCTTGCGCAGGGGGTCGGGGAGCTTGCGCACGAGGGTCGGGATCGCGACGATCTGATCCTCCTTGGCGAGCCGTGGATTCTTCATCAGATCGATCACCTCGATCTCGTAACGCCCGGGCAGATGCTCCTCGCAGATGCGTTTGAGATTTTGAAAGGCGGCCACCGACTTCGGTGTCTGCCCGGCGGTGTAGAGGCGCAACACCCAGCGGCCGGCATCAACGGTGGCGTTACCGTTGCCGCTCTCCGCAACAGCGGTGCCCGGGACGTGCGAGGATTCGTGCTGCATGTGTCTTCTCGTTTAGCCCCCAAGTATATCGCCACCGCGCCGCGACGAGGCGGCTGCACGCTCTGACTGCAGCGTGTCTTCTTCAACCTCGGCCTGACGCGCGGAGATCCGCGTCTCTTCATCGATCGACTGCAGCTCTTGCTGCAGCGCGACGACTTGGGCCTCGAGAGCCGCGCGCCGTGCGACGAGCTCGCGCGCCTTGCGCTGCACGTTCTCGCGGCGCGATAGCGCGGCGGCCTTCTCCCGTGCCTCCTGCGCCAAGCGCATGGAGCCGGTGAGTACGCCCTCCGGTCCGACATAAACGTCACGCAGTCGGATGCCCTCCGCAGTGATGAGAAATTCTCGAATCTGATTGGAATGATTCATGCCGCGCGACTTGACGACATACAGGCCGCGATTGCGCTCGCCGGCGAGCTCGATATCGCGCAACACGATCCAGGTGTCGATCAGGGACGACACGGTGAGCCCGGTTGCCTCGAGCTCGGTGCCGCCGCTGGTCAGGCTGATGAACACGGCCGTGATTCCGGCAGACTTCAGAAAATCGATGAGCCGCAGCAACATCGCGTGCGTGTCCGTGAGCGAGCCAGCCGCGACCAGCGAGCTGATCGGATCGATCACGACGTTACGCGGCTTGAATTCGGCGACCAGTTGATGGATCTGGGCGAGATGCATCTCCAGCCCGCACGCAGTGGGCCGTGAGGCTTCCAGGCGCAGCAGATCGCGCTTGAGAAACGGCTCCAGGTCCAGAGAGATCGAGCGCATGTTGCGCACGACCTGATCGCGCGACTCTTCGAAGGCGAGATACAAGCAGCGCTCGCCGCGCTGGCATGCCGCGTGCACGAAGTGCGCCGCGAGGCTCGACTTGCCGGAGCCCGCCGTGCCCGAGATCAGCACTGAAGAGCCACGGAAATATCCCCCGCTCAACATGCCGTCGAGACGCGCCACGCCGCTCGAGATCCGCTCGTTGCTGACTTTGTGATGCAGGCCGAGCGAGGTCACCGGCAGCACCGAGATGCCGTTGGCGTCGATCAGAAATGGGTATTCGTTGGTACCGTGCGCGGTGCCGCGATACTTCACGATGCGAATGCGCCGCGTGGAGACCTGCTGCTGGATGCGATGGTCGAGCAGAATCACACAGTCCGAGACATACTCTTCGAGCCCCTGGCGGGTGAGCGCGCCCTCGCCACGCTCGCCTGTCACGACCGCCGTCACACCACGGTCTTTCAACCACCGGAACAGCCGGCGCAACTCGGCACGTAGCACTGCGGGATCGGCGAAGCCCGAAAACAGTGCCTCCAGGGTGTCGAGCACCACGCGCTTGGCGCCGACCGAATCGATCGCGAGCCCGATCCGTAGGAACAGACCTTCGAGGTCGTACTCGCCGGTTTCCTGAATGTCGCGCCGTTCAACGTGGATGTAGTCGAACGCGAGCTTTTGCTCGGCAACGAGCTGATCCACATCGAAGCCGAGTGAGCGCACGTTCTGCGCCAGCTCCGCCTCGGACTCCTCGAACATAATGCAAGCGCCGTTCTCGCCGAACTGAGTGACACCCCGGACGAGAAACTCCATTGCCAGCAAAGTCTTGCCGCATCCGGCGCTTCCGCACACGAGAGTGGGGCGCCCGCGTGGTAGACCCCCGCCTGTGATCTCATCCAGACCGCTGATTCCGGTGCGCGCCTTCGGCAGCGATGGTGCGATACGCGGGGTGCGCCGTACTGCATCGAGCGCCATGATCGTGACGTCTCCTTGTAGTTGTCGTTCCCGAACCGCAGCGCACAAGTTCGGCCGACTGCGCTGGAGGTTACTGTACCTGTGCACGTCCCACAACCCTCGCCCGGGGACCGTGCTACGCGGCCCCTATGGAGCCGCGCGTCTACAGGTGCTCCACAGTTAATCCACAGGCGATCCACACGGCAGCTGCGCTAGCATGGCTGCATGAGAATTCGAAGGCGCCCGAGCGCCCGATACACTCGGGAATCTGCCATCTCCCAGTATGGTATCGGCCAGCGGATCGTCGAGCTTGTGCTGTGGTCCGACGGCCACGCCCGCTGGGAGTGCAACTGCGATCGCTACCGCGCCTCGGCCACGGCGGCGCAGGGTCCGTGGTGCAAGCACGTGGCCAAGGCCGCGGCCATTCGCTCGATCGAGCGCCTGACGGGGGAGCGCGTGATCTCGCGCTCGTCGGCGCGAGCGACTCACGCCGCGGGGGCCACAGCTACTCCCGCCGAGCGCCCCCGACATGCGGCAAGTGCTCTGCCCGAAACGCTCGCATCCGCGGAGCCCAGTCGAGCCTGAGCTCGACCGCACGCCCCGCCGCAGGCGTTCCGCGCCGTGGCGCTTTCGGCGACAATGGCGGCTCAGCAACTGATGCGCGGATGATCAGATGGCGGACACCGTGTTCGGAAAGATCATTGCCGGGCAGATTCCGGCCCACAAGGTGTACGAGGACGACCAAGTCCTGGCTTTTCTCGATATCGGTCCGCTCAGCCGCGGGCACACGCTCGTGGTACCGAAGGAGCCGGCAGAGACGTTGGATGCACTCTCGGAGGAGTCCGCGGCGGCTCTGGGGCGCGTGCTGCCGCGCCTTTGTCGCGCGGTCATGGCCGCGACCGGTGTGCGCGAATACAACGTGCTCGAGAACAACGGACGCATCGCGCATCAGGCAGTGAGCCACGTCCATTTCCACATCATCCCTAAGCCCGGACCGACGTCCGGGCTCGGTATCGGCTGGCCGGCGGGCCAGCTCGATGCGGACGCGCGCGAGCTCGCGGCGAGCATCCGCGCGGCGCTGACCGCCAAGGGGGGAGGCTAGCGACTCGCTGCCTGGTTGGGCAGCGCCGGCCCCTCGCTCACGCGCACCATGTCCTCAGGGCGCATCCATTTTTTGAAGGCGCTCTGCACGTCCGGCGCGCTCAGCTCGATGTAGCGGCGCGCGGCGCGCGTCGGCTCATCGAGCGGCAGATCGAGCTCGCTGCGCTCGACAAATCCTGCAGCGATCTCATCGACGCTCGCCTCGCGCAAGGGAATTTGTCTCAGCAGCAGCGACTTCACGCGCGCCAGCTCTTCGGTGCCGGCCGGCGCCGCCTGCATCGACTTGACCTCTTGCACCGCGATGGCGGCTGCCTTCGCGACGTTCTGCGGGTCGCTCGCGTAGTCGATGAGATACACGCCGCGCGTGCGGCCGACCTCGAGCTCCGAGCCGACGGTGTAGACCAGCCCCAGATTCTTGCGCAGCTCGATGCTCAGCCGCGTGGAGTAGAAGCCGCCACCGAGGAGCGCGCTGCCCAGCTGCAGGGCGTAGTAGTCGGGATCCGAGCGCTTGAGGCTCAGACTCTGCGCGAGCACGACATTGTTCTGTACGCGCGTGGCGTCGGGAACGTTGACGATGCCCGGCCGATTCGGGGGCGCCGCCGGCAGGTCGACGTGCGGCGCAGGACCGCTGGCGCCCCAGGCACCGAAGTATTTGGCGATGGTCGCGAGCGCCTGCTCGTGCGTCACCTTGCCGATGACGATGATCGTGGTGAGATCCGGCCGAAACACCGTGTGGTAATAGGCCTTCACATGCTCGAGGGTGAGCGAGTGCACGGACTCGGGTGTGGACTGGCGCAGCGTGGGATCATCCTCCGGGTAAAGTCCGGCGCGCAGCGAGCGCTGCATCAGATAGCCCGGGCTCTTGTTACGCGCCGCCACGACCTGTGCGAGCTGCGCCTGCACGATGCGCATGGCCGGTGCGGGTAGTGCCGGATGCAGCTCATTGTCCGCCAGCAGCTCGACGCCGCGATCGAAGTTCTCTGTTAGTACGCGCACCGAGAAGTCCGTTCCGGGGCGCTCGCGGGCGCCGACATCATCGAGCGCGTGCTGGAAGGCCAGGCGATCGAGGCGCTCACTGCCGTAGGACAGCAGCTGATCGAGGAGCTGCGCGACGCCTTCCTGCCCAGCGGGCGTCTCGGTCTCAGGTCGGTTGCGGATATGGCCGAGAACGGTAACGGTGTCGCTGACATCCTCGGGCTGGACGATGAGCGTGACACCGTTCGCCAGCTTGGTGACGATTGGGTGCGTGGTGGCGGGCGGCACGCTCAGACGACTCACTGCGAGCTCGGCCCACTTGGGCAGCTTCGTGGGTTTCGCTTCACCGAGGGAGATGTTCTCCTGGCCGCCGAAGCCACCGCTCGTGGGTACCGGCCGACCGGACCCCTGAGGTCGCATCACGGCCACCACGGCGTGATCGAGATCCAAGTACGCGCGCGCGACGCGGTTCACCTCGGCAGGGGTCACCTTCTCTATGCGCTCGAGATCCTCCTCCGGTGAGCTCAAGCCATAGAGCGCCACCGCATCTGACCAGACGGACGCAAGTCCAGCGATTGAGTTCTTGATGAACTCGGTCTCGCGGCGCTCCTGGAGCTTCGCCGCGGCCACGAGCTCAGCAGGCACACCCTGGGCGATTGTCTTGCGCAGAATCGCGCGCACGTCACTCTCGAGAGCCTGCGGATCGGACCCGACGGGAAAGGACACGCTCGCGAACGCAAGACCTGCTTGGGGCAGCGGATCGAGCGAGAACTCGGCCTCGAGTGCCTTACCCTGCGGCACCAGTCCGTAGAGCTCGAAGCGCCGGCTGCTGAGGACGTCGGCCAGCACCTCGAGCGCGGGAAAGTCCGGGCTGTCCAGGCCGGGTACCCGCATGGCGAGCAGCAGCGTCCCGTTCGGTCGATCGGTGTCGACCGTAAACGAGCCGGCCTTCATCGGCTGCAGCCTGACGCTCGGCGTGGCCGGCAAATCCTTGCGTTTGATGGGCTCGAAGAGCTCGCGCACCTTCGCGAGTGTCTTCTGCGGCTCGACGTCTCCGACGATGATCAGGATCGCATCGTTGGGCGCATACCAAGTGTTGTGGAACTGCCTGAGCATCGCGGCCGTCGTCTTGTCGAACGAGGGGCGTGTGCCCAGTGCGTCATGGGCGTAGGGCGTGCCGGCGAAGGCAAGCGTACGCAGCTTCTCATAGAGCACGTACGCGGGATTCGACAGATCTTGTGCAACCTCTTGCTCGATCGCGCCGCGCTCCTGCTCCCAGTCCTTGGCCGAATCGAGCACGTCGCGCATGCGCAGCGCCTCGATGTGCAGTGCCACGTCGAGATCCTCGGCCGGCACGGTGTAGAGATATTGCGTGAGGCTCTCACGCGTGTCGGCGTTGAAGTTACCGCCCATCAGACTACCGATGTTCGCGAGCTGCTCGGCACTAAGGCCGGCACTGCCGCGAAACATCATGTGCTCCTGAGCGTGCGCCGTGCCCGGGAAACCCTCGGGAGACTCATCCGAACCGACCAGATAGTTGACCGCCGTGGCGGCGACCGGCGCGAGCGCGTTGCGCACGATGATGACGCGCAAGCCATTGTCCAGCGTTGCACGCAGGACGTTGGATGTGTCATCGGCGGCGGCATCGAGGCTCGCGGCAGCGACGAGGAGCATGAGACCTTTGGCGGCGAGCGAGACGAGACGCGGTATGGAGGGCATAGTCAACAAGCATACCTTGCCACGCTGGCGCTGTTGGTCTTTTCCCGGGAATGCGTTTGCCTTTTCCGATTCCGTCTACCGGGAACCGCTGCCGCTGCCGAGCGTCACACTATCGAATGGCAAATGGAAAGGAGTACGTGCAATGGCACGCGCAGGCTTGTTCATCGCGGGAATCACGGGTTGCTTGGTCTTGGCGGCGAGCGCCGCATGGGCGGCGGACAACCGCTCGCAAACCGCCGATCCACAGCAGATCACCAGTCAGGTCGAGCAGCGGCTCGCAGCAGAAGGCTCCGTCGACATGTCGCGCCAGATCAAAGTCAGCACGAGCGACGCGGGAGTCGTGACGCTCGATGGCTTGGCCGACTCGAGCCTTGCCGAGCAGAAGGCCGTGCGTGATGCGCAGGAGACGCCGGGCGTCACCCGTGTGATCGACCATCTCACGATACGCGAGTAGCGCAACGATACGGCGCGCAACGGCACGGCAGTAGCGCGCAACCCGGAGGCTGAGCCTGCGAGCAGCTGCATGCTCGATGGGCTCAGACCCTACCTTGCAGTATGCGAGCGGGCAGCAGGATGATCGCCCGCAGCAGAGCGAAGATACCCTCGACGGTGATGCCGACGATCCGAAAGGGAATCGACAGCAGCCACACGAGCGGCCACAGCAACAGCGCCAGTAGCGCGAGCGGCCAGCAGAGCAAGAGGAGGATGAGCCAGAGCAGTACTTTGAGCATGTTTGGAGATGCGTCGGTGCGATGCGAGTTCGGTGCGATGCGAGTGTAGCACCGGGGTGGGACATAACGTCGCGCGCATCGACCTTGGCCACGAGCAGAACTGGCGCGAAGATTACATAAGCGGCTGAGCGACGCGATCAATGCGCCACGCGCTTCGTAGCCTTGTTATCCTCGTGCAATGATGAAGGTATCGGGCGGTAGCTCGGTAGAATCGGCTGACGATCCGGACGCGGACACCATAGAACTAGAGCTGACGCCGGAGCACATGCTCGCCCTCACGCGAGCCGATCACATCCGCGTCAACGCGAGCCGAGATACGTACTCGGTTTCCGCAGCACCTCGAGCGTCTGGATTGCCAGTGGTGGCGCGGCAAGCGGATGCGCCAGTGCGCGCGCCCGCTGCACTCGCTTTCAAGCCTGCAGTGCCACAGAGACGCCAGCAGAGCCCACATCAGACCGCGTGGTTGCGACGGGCAAGATGGCCACTCGTCCTCACCGCTTCGATCTTGGCAATCGTGGCGATCGTCTGGACCACGGCGACACGACGCGCCCCGGAACAGCCACCCGCACGGGCACCTGTCGTGGTACGAGTACCGCCTGCAAGCGCGCCGCTTGCGGCCGTCCCGGCCGAGCCGGCGCCCCCGCCGGTCCGGTTCACGAATCCGTTCGATAGATCCGAGGTATTTGAATTCCCGTCCGGTACGAGTCTGGCCGAGGCCCGTCAGTTGGCCGCGCAATTGCTGGCGCGGCGGGCCCAGGAGCGGCTCGAGTCGCGGCGTGCGAGAGCCGTTCGGCACGTGCGCCGCGCACCGAATGAAACCGCGGGTGTAGAGCACCCACCGAGCAGATACCACGTCAGCGAGTGACGCTGCCGCTGCGCACTGGTCCCTCGATGGTCACCCAGGTCGGTGCATGATCGCTCGCGCGCGGCTCGCCCCGCACCCAGCCGTGAACATTCGCATCGAGGAGCTGCGCGGCCGCGGGTGCATTGAGCAACAGGTGATCGATGCGCAGTCCCGCGTTGCGGCGCCAGTGGTCGCGAAAGTAATCCCAGAACGTGTAGATGCGCTCCTGCGGATGGCGGGCACGCAGAGCATCCGTCCAACCCTGTGCGAGTAGACGTTGATACGCCGCGCGCGTCTCGGGCTGCAGCAGGGCGTCCTTGCGCCAGGATTTCGGATCATAGATATCGAAATCCGTGGGCACGACGTTGTAGTCGCCGGCGAGCACCACCGGCTGTGGAGAGGCGCAGAGCCCCTGTGCATGCTGGATCAGCCGCTCGAACCACGCCAGCTTGTAAGCGAACTTCGGACCCGGCTGGGGATTGCCGTTCGGCAGATACAGCGATCCAATGATGACGCCACCGACCTCCGCCTCGATATAGCGGCTGTGCGTGTCGTCCGGATCGCCGGGTAGGCCGCGCCGACGCTCGGTCGGCTGTGCATTCTTTGCGAGAATGGCGACGCCATTCCACGAGCGCTGGCCGTGCCAGACAGCCTGGTAGCCGGCCTGCTGGACCGCGATGATCGGAAAGCCGGCGTCGGGCGCCTTGAGTTCCTGCAGACAGGCGACATCCGGCGACTCCCGGTCGAGCCATTGCAGCAGGGCCGGCAGTCGACTGGTGATGCCGTTGACGTTGAAGGTAGCGATCTTCATCGGGTGCTCGGGTGGCGGATGGTCGATTATGTACTGCACGGATTGCGCTCGCGACGCCGGGTGCATTTAAACGCCAGGGGCCTGGACGGAGTCCAACTCTGCGAATGACCGCCGCTGCGCAGGAGCAACGTGTCGATTGGGAGCCGGCGCTCGTGCTGCGCGCGCGCGCGGGTGACACGCGCGCGTTCGAACGGCTCTACCGCGAGCATATCGGGCGTGTCTATGGACTGTGCGTAAGGCTGACTCGAGACGTGACGAGCGCGGAAGATTGTGCGCAGGAGACCTTCATCAATGCGTGGCGCGCCCTGAAGAGCTTCGAGACACGCAGTGCCTTTGGCACCTGGCTGCACCGCATCGCGGTCAACGTCGTGCTCTCGAAGCGTCGCCAGCGCAGCGCGTGGGCTGAGAACGGCACGCTCGAGGCACAGGAGTCAGAAGAGGTGGACTGGACGCTCGACACGCCGGTCGAGGTCGCAGAGATCGAGACCGCCATCGGTGAGCTGCCCGAGGGTGCGCGCGATGTGCTCGTGCTGTGCGGCATCTTCGGCTACTCGCATGGCGAAGCCGGAACGATGCTCGGTGTCGCCGAGGGCACGTGCAAAGCACAGCTGCACCGAGCACGAGCGCTGCTGCGCCGCAGGCTCGATCTGGAGAGCGAAACGTGACGAACACCAGCGATCCGAAAGTGAAGTCGCTGCGCGACCTGAGCCAGGAGGTGCGCCCGGAGCGTGATCTGTGGCCGCAGATCGAAGCTCGCCTGCGCGCCGAGAGTCCCGCGCCTGCCGGAAGTGTCGGTCTGCTGCGCGCACCCTGGCGGCGCATCGCCGCGGTGGCCGCGGCCATCGTCGCGGTCGCCGCAGGCATCGCGGTCGATCGTGTGCTGCTGCATGGCGCCGGCAGTCCACTAGGGGCCGCGAGCCTGAGTAATTCTGCGGCGGTCCCGGTCGCTTATCTATCGGATCCGCGGTACGTGCAGGCTCGGGCGGCGCTCATGAGCTCGCTTTCCACGCGTCTCGCAGCCTTGCCGCCCGACTCGCGCGCCCACGTGCTGGCGAGTCTCGCGACCATCCACCGCTCGATGCTCGACATCCAGACGGCGCTCGGGCGTGATCCCGGCAACGCGCTGCTGCAGGAGCTGTTCGTCGATACATGCCAGGATGAGATGCGGGTGCTGAGTGCGGTGCAGACCGATGACCACAACGAGACATGACACCATGCGTATAGCCCAGCGGCTCATGTGGATAGCACTTACGAGCGCACTCGGCAGCGTCGCGCATGCGCGCAGCTTCGAACAGCACGTCGCCGCCGATCTTCATGGAGAGGTGCAGATCGTCAATGTGTCCGGAAACATAGAGGTGATCGGCTGGGACAAGGCCGAAGTGGCCGTGAACGCCGATCTCGACACGGACGCGACCCGCGTGGAGATCAAGAGCGACAAGGGTCGTACGAGCGTGAGGGTCTCCCCCGCCTCGGGCGGCTCATCCAGCGGAGCCGTGCGGCTCACGGTGCGCGTACCGCAGCTGAGTGAGGTCGATGTATCCGCTGTCAATGCGACGCTCAGCTCGCGAGGTGTGCTCGGGAGGCAGGAGCTGCACACGGTGAGCGGGGACGTCCGGGCCGATATCGCCGCGGCGAATGTCGAGGTGAAGACGGTGAGCGGCAACGTAAAGCTGCAGGGAACCGGCGAGCCCGATCACCTGCGTGTGGAAAGCGTCAGCGGCGATGTGACCCTCACCAAGGGCGCAGGCGACCTTGAGGCGACCACGGTCAGCGGCGAGCTCAACGTGGCACTGGCCTCTGCGCGCACGGTTCACATCCACACGACGTCGGGAGACATTACCTTCAATGTCAGTATCGGTCACGGCGCGCTCATCGAGGGCGAGACGATCAGCGGTGAGTTCAAGGTGCGCGCGTCGGCCGCGGCCGGCTACCAATACGAGGTGTCGAGCTTCAGCGGGGACATCAACAACTGCTTCGGTCAGGAGGCCGAGCGCACCAGCCAGCACGGGCCGGGGACGCGACTCTCGGGCAAACGTGGCGCGGGGGACGGCGAGCTACGCCTGAGAAGTCTGAGCGGCGATATCTCACTCTGCGACCACTAGGATCGGCCCGCAGCAGTTCCGATCAGTGGAGCTGCGCGCCGCCAGCGGCTCCACAAACGAGGATGATCTCGTCCACACCCTGCGTGTCGATCATTCCCGGCCGCAGCGTCAAGCGCGGCTGAAACCACACGCCGAGCGGCATGAAAACACGGTTGTACCACCACATCGCGAGCTCGGGGTGATGCGTGAGCCACCACATGCCGTACTCGACCAGTCGCGGCGAGCGCGGCTGCATGCCATAAACCGCGCTGTGCTGCACCGACAGCGCATGCTGGCGCAGCAGCCCAAGCAACGCCTCCGGCTCATAGCGGCGCCGATGTCCGACCAGCTCATCGAACACCGTCCAGCGCGAGGAATAGAGCGGTACCGAGAGCAGCAATACGCCGCCGGGTGCGATCACCCGGCAAAGCTCGGCGAGCGCACCGCGATCGTTGTCGATGTGCTCGATGACATCGAACGCACAAACGAGATCGAACGTGGCGCTTGTGAAGGGGAGGCAGCAGATCTCGCCCTGCGCGACACGGGCACCTCGGGAGGCCAGCTCCATGAGGGCAGGTTCGCTGAGATCGACGAATTGCGTGCCCTCGATCGGCAAGCGTGGTCGCAGTCCGGGTGCCACCTCGAGACGCCGCTGACAGCGCGGCAGTAGCGATTGCACGAGCGGCCAGGTATTGAGCCGCTCGGGCGCGATCAAGCGCGCGGCTGACCAGAGGTGATCGTAAAAGCGGCGGTTGATCTCGCGAAGTGCAGTCGGCGTCGCTTGCGAAGCGAGTGCTTGCGGCATTGCATCACTATATCCGATGGCTGCAGGGCCACAACCACAAGCTAGACTGTTCATGGGTTGCGCTCGAGCTCGAGCCAGCAAGGCACAGCTGGAGCTCGGCCGCGGCCGCGGGGCGTTGCAATTCTGCGACGTATCTCGCTGGCGTGCGTCGCTGTGGCACTATTCGGACGGCAGCCTCTAGATTCAGGGAGAGAGATGTGCCGCAACATGCGCATGGAACGGTGATTCTGCGTGCGGCCTGTTTGATTAGCATCTTGCTGTTGGCAGCCTGTGGCGGGGGCGGCGGCAGCGCAGGTGCGGGGAGCAGTAGCGGTTCGAGCAGCGGTAGCGGCGGCTCGGGCGGTGGCGGCTCAGGTGGTGGCTCTGGCAACGAGTCGGTACCGCCACCCACCTTCGGATCGCTCGCGTTCAAGACCAATGAGAACATTCCCCTGAATGCCTCGGTGACGGCGACCGATACCTCCGGAGGCACACTCACTTTCGCGCAGACGGGAATGCCTGCTCATGGCACCCTGAAGAGCTTTGCGCCGAGCGGTGCCTTCGTCTATCAGCCCGCGGCCAACTACACCGGCACGGATTCGTTCACGGTCTCCGCCACCGATTCGGACGGGGGCACGAGCGCCGGAACCGTGACGATCAACGTCACCGTCAATCAGCCGCCGGTTGCGGCCAACGACGTGCTGCGCGCCGACGGTAGCGCGCTCGCCAGTATCAATGTGCTTTCCGGCGCGCACGATCCTGATGGCGATCCGCTGGTGGTGACGATCGAGACGCAGCCGCTCGTCGGTAAGGCGAGCATCAATGCGGACGGCAGCGTGGCTATCACCGCCTTGCCGCCCGGGTTCAAGGGCGTCACGAGATTCGCCTTCCGCGTGACAGACCCCAGCGCTGCCTACGCGGTTGCCAACGTGGCCGTGTTCGTCGGCGCCGATCCGTTTCGCGTCGCCTTCGTCGGCGATGCCTCGGGCAATGGAATGCCCGAAGTCTATCTGACGGATCTCGTTTCGAAACTGGCGCCGGCGACGGCGGCCACGCAGGGCAATCTGCGCTTGCGCGGATTTGCGGTCTCCAGCAATGGCGCCACGATCGCGTATCGGCGCGAGGATACGACGGCGCCGGCCACGACCGATTTGTCGTTCGTGCAGACCGCGAGCACCAGTACGCAGGTGCACATTGCCTTCCCTGGCGGCGCCATGCCCGCCACGACGGCAGGGGGCGCGGATCAATATGTGGTAAGTCCCGACGGCCACTGGATCGCGGCCATCGCCGGCAGCGCGGGGGCGGAGCAGGCCTACGTCCTCAACGTGGCGAGTCCCATGACCGTGACCGCGGTGAGCCCGCCCGGCACGAATTTCGCAGGCGCCGCGCGCTTCACCAATGACTCTTTGAGTCTGTATTTCCTCGCTTCGCCAGCGAGCACGGCCACCAGCCGCACCCTCTACCTCGTGGCCCTGAGCACACTCGGCGCCGTAACGCAGGTCTCCAAGAGTCCCGCGCCCAACAGCGCCGATGACGTGCTCGACTACTCCGTGGCGCCGGATCAGTCGCGCATCCTGCTCGAGGCTCATCGAGGGGCCGCGGTGGGCCTGTACTATGTGGATCCGACTCACCTGCAGAACGAGTCGCCGGTAAGCGGGCCGCTGCCCGCGGGTGGTGCCATCATCGGCTCGACGATGGATCTGCCGCCCGGCGAGGGCGGCGCCGCGCGCGGTGAGCGCGTCGCCTATACGGTCTTCCAGCCCGTTGCCGCCTACAGCGCCTACGTTGCCGAGGTTTCGGCTGCGCCCAACGCACGGCTCGCGGCCGGTTCGGGGGCGATCGCACTGGGCCTGCGACCGGATGCTGCCGCCTTACTCTATACACGCGGCGGTCAGATCTACGAGAACGTCATCGATTCGGGCACCACCGATCAGATGCTCGGGGTAGGGGGTGCGGGATGGTACGACTCGACGGGCAACATCGTACTGCTCGAGCAGTACCTGCCGGCGCCGGGTGGTGCCACTTTCTATCCGTCACTGGCCGTGACTGAGCGTGGCAGCTTCGGAACCACGCAGCCCGTCGGGACGCCCAACATGGCCGCCCAGTACATCAATGTCATGGGCTTCGACCGGGCGGTCGCGATCCTGGGGCAGGCGCCCATCGGCGCGGCGACGAGTGCGACGCTGCCTCTGGCGCTATTCAATGCGCTGGCACCCGCGGCGGCGCTGTATCTATCCGATACGGCGCAAACCGGCACGCCCACATTCTCCTCACCGACGCAGCTCAGCTCTGACGTGGCGCAGGTCGTCACGTATTGAGGCATCCGGCCCGCAGGCGTGGCGCGCACAGGCGCGATCCGACGGTCGTCAATATTCCTTGAAGCCGTCGCTGAGCGCTTGCGGACTGGTCATGTGCACTCCGGTGCTCCAGCCCGGGCGCATGCCATAGGGCACGCTCTGCAACACCGCCTCGACCTGGCTGATCTTGCCGGCGCCGTTGATCTCGAAGATCTCGTGAATGGCCCACGTCCATGGCGCCGTGTTGCGTACCGTCACGGTGCGGCCGTCTTTGAGCTGATACGAGCGCAGCACGGCGTCATGGTCGAAGTACACGATCGCATAGACCAGCCCGCGCTCCTCGTCCACAGCGACCATGCGCCGATTGCGAACGCGCGTGTCCTCGCGGTAGTAGCCGAGGGCGAATGCGTCCTTGCAGCTGAAATTCAGGGGTCCGGGAGTCGCGCCCGCTGCCACTGGACGACCCGTCGTCTGCGTGCCGTTCTCGAGCCGCAGGCAGTCATCGGCGAAGGGTGGGGGCTTGTCCCCGGTGTTGTGCTCGATGCCCATGAAATAGCTGTTCACGATGGACATCAGCTCGGCCCGTGGCCGCCGCTCGCCCGCGGGCAGCGGCGTCAGAAACTGGGCACGCGGGGCCTCGCCGAGCTGGTCTTGGCGCTGAAGCGTGCTGGGACCACCGCCGACGGTTGCCGCAAGCCTCGCCGCGTTGCTCTCGATCTCGCTGATGCGGTTCTCCGTCACCTTGAGACGCGTGGCTACCAGGACCGGAGCGCCGTTCTCCTGCGCCTTGACGAACAAGCCGACGGAGCCGTCCGTCGGATCGGTGACGAAAAGCCGGTACGTGTCGATGCTCTGCACGGTGCGCCATAAGCCGTCGGGAAGCGTCAGCTCCACGCCGTTCTCGGTGTAGCGCACTCCGCGCGCCAGGGGTGCCTTGAGGGGATCGTGCACGAGCATGGCGCTCAGGTACTTCTCCGCTATGCCATCCAGGCAGGCTCGATCACAGCTGACGGCATCCGCAGTTGCTCCCGTGCGTGTGAGCAGCAGCCCCAGACCTGCCACAAGATGCACCGCCGCCGACGAGTTTCGCAGCTTCATCCGTTCTCCCAGCGCTTCGCGTGGATTTGCCGCAATCCTGGGCCGGCGGAGTGCGGCACGCAAGCTGCTGCCGAGCGGGCATGGCGATACGAGTCGTCTCGTGGGTGCGCTTTTCGCTCTGCGCTTCCGGTCTACGACATCCCGCGCATCTGCCTGTTCAACTCCTGGGTGTCGAGCGTGATCGTCGGGCGCTCCGTTGCAACGCTGGCCGAGCTCTCTTTGGTCACTCAGTGGGCGCTGCTGCTGCGGGGCGCCGCGCGAGCGACGGGAAGCATCGTAGCGCGGCGTGTGTCGATTGCGATCGTGCCGCTCATCGGCATCGCCGAGGTGTGCTCCTGGTACTCGGTGCTGACCACGTCGAATCTCGGTCACGTTGCCGAGGAGTCGATCTGGGGTCTTTCAGCCGCACTACTGGTGATCAGCATGGCGGCCATGCGACCGCGCTGCCGCGGCAGCTACCGTGCGCTACTGGTTGCGTGGAGCGTCGCGGGACTCGCCTACGTTGCGTTCATGTTCTGCGTCGACGTGCCCATGTACTGGTCGCGCTGGGTGGCCCAACGCGCAAGCGGACACCATTACCTGAGCATCGCGCAGGGAATGTTCGACGTGGCGCATCGGCGCGTCATTTCCTACCGCTGGCGGGACTGGAGGAGCGAGGTGGCGTGGATGACGCTCTATTTCAGCGTCGCGGTATGGATCAGCATCTCGCTCGTATCAGCTGCCTGGACGATTGGCCTCCGCGGCATCCGCGGCGCCACCCTGGCCGTTGAGCACCTCGCCATTGGGCAGGGTCACCGTGATCAGCCGCCCCCCGTGTGAGCCGTCGCGCAGGGGATGGAAGCTCACCATCACTTTGTCACCTGGCTGCAGCGAATGCGGCTTCCATCCCGCACGGTGCAGCCCCACCAGCGGTCCGAGCTCGAGGCTCCATTCCTCTTCAGAGCCCTGAGGGTTCTTGACGAGCAGCTGCAGCCAGCTGTGAGGGTTGGTCCATTGAAACTGCTTCACGGTGCCGTGCGCGGTGACCGACTTGTTCATATCGAACATGGCGAACGAGTGGTGAGCCTGCGCGGGCAGCGCCGCGAGCGCGCCAGCTGTCGCGACGATCAGGGCGCAGACCAGGCGATGCAGGTACTTCATCATGGAGCATCCGGTATGTGTGTATGCGGATCGAATCAGGGCGTATGTCCCGGCCCGATGGTCTGAGCGCCACCCGTGTCGAAGATCAGGCGCTCGTTGGTGCATTCGTATTCCCCGAGCTCCCAGTCCGGCTCGTATTTGTAGATCGCGACGCCTTTGACCGGGTGCGTGAGCGCCTTGGGATCGTCGAAGGTCAACTCATCCTCCAGCGTATCGTAGCTGACGCGATGAAAGCGCTGAATCACGTGCAGTGCATCGCTGTGAGGCGCGATCAGATCCAGAGCAGACGTGGCGCCAAGACTGATCGTATCGACGACCAGCACGTCTCCTTCCCAGTGTCCGACCGAGTCTCCATAGAACATCGGATACAGCTCGTCGGCGCTCTTGTGCGTTCGGTTGAGGAACACGCGGTAGAGCGCGCCGAGATTCTCCTTCTGAATCAGAATCTCCTGATCGCCCTTCTGATAGAAGATCTCGATCGGATAGGCCCCTGTCGTCATCGAGGCGGCCAGGCCCGCCGGCAGGCAGCGATTCTCGGCCACCTGAAACGGCTTGCCCGCGGCCTCATCGGCGCGCCGCTGCTTGTAGATGGCCTCGTATTGCGGAGTGAAGGGGTAGGTCTTGAACGGCCGCTCACGTGTTTGCATCCAGACGCCGCGCAGATCGTGAGCGTCGAAGGCCTTTGCCTGCTTGGCCGCCGCTGCAGGCGGGCTGCTCGCGAGGGTGCCAGCGGCGGCTTGTGCCGCGGCGACAGCCGTCAACAGGATGCTCGGCAGCAGCAGCTGCTGCAGGCCGAGGCGCAAGGACGTGAAGCGAGTCCGCATGGTGCGCTTTACTCCGGGCAACGCGGGTAAGGAAAGGCCCACTGGTCCGAAGGTGTGTCCCCCCACCCCGTCCGTGGCAAAGAGCTTACAGGATGTGAGTACGGGCGCGTAGCTGCCTCCGCTACTCCCGTTCCTGCACCTCGCGGCCGTTCACGGGTTGAAGAGGTCGCACGTCATGCGGATAGAGCTTGGCAAAGGCGCCGATCTGCTCGGTGGAGATGGCCGCCGAATCCTTCAGCACGAACCATTGCACGCCTTCCGTGCAGGGTGGGGCGGTCAGTGAACCCATGTACGTGTAGTAGGCGGAGCCCTGAGGCAGAAGGCCGGCAGGATTGATCTCTACGCCGGTCAGCAACTGCTCCTCGCCAGGCTCCGGCGGCATGTGCTGCCAGAGACGCGCGATGGTTGGATTGGCTGCACCCTTCTGAAGCAGCACCGCAACCGCGGCCACCTTGCCATCGCTTGCGGTGTGCATGAGGTGCAGCACCATCTCCGCGGCCTTGCCGTGAACTTGCTCCTCGCTCGGGCGGTGAAAGTGGAATTGCGTCAGCTCGTAGCGCTTGTCACCCACGATCAGAAAATTGCCGTTTCCTCGCGGGTAATTCACGCGCACGGCTGTATGAGCGTTGTTGATGATGCGCACCGGGCCGCTGTGGTACGCGAAACCTAGCTTCGGCAGCGCTGCCTTTTGCGTCGCCTCGATGTCGATGGGGGACTGTTCGCGGCCCTCCTTGCACGCGGCGTACTGCGGGTCGAGGTCACCCCAATGCTCGGGTCCGGTGGCGCCGGTGTAGCTCCACGACGCGCTCGAGTCTGTGTGACCGTGCTTATCCGGAGGAGCCGTCGAGGCAACAGGCATCCAGATCAGGGCAATCCCAGCTGCTGCAAGCACCAGACGATCCGTGCGCATGGGATGACCTCACGCGTTGGGCACGCGAACCAAGCTTACTGCCGTCAGGTGGCGGGCGGTAGAATTTAGCCCCCCCAACGAACGAGGCAGCCATGGCCATCTCACTTTACGCCGCGACGATACCCAGCTATCGCCAGACTCTCGAAGCCGTTTCCGGCCTGCTCGCGAAGGCCGAGGCCTTCTGCAGCGAAAAGGGCATAGCGCCGCCGACGATCATTCAGGCGCGCCTGGCGGAGGACATGCTGCCCTTTGCCTACCAGGTGAAATCGACGGCGGTGCACTCGCTGGGCGCCATCGAGGGTGTGCGTCGTGGTGTGTTCTCGCCCGACATGACGCCGCCGCCGGAGAACTTCCCGGCACTCAAGGCACGCATCACGGAGGCGCTCGGCGCGCTCGAGAAGATCCAGCCGTCCGAGGTGGAAGGCTTCATCGGCCGCGACATGTGCTTCGCCTTTGGCGAGCGCCGCATCGACTTCACCGCCGAGAGCTTCCTGCTCTCGTTTTCGTTGCCGAACTTCTATTTCCACGCGACGACGGCGTACGACATCTTGCGTTGGAAGGGTGTGCAGATCGGCAAGCGTGACTTCATGGGCAAGCTGCAGATCAAAAAGTGATCGCGCGGCCGCGCGCGGCGGCCCGCGCGCGCGCTGGCCGCGTCCGGCGTAGTCAGACTGTTCGGTAGCTTGCCCGCATCACGCTGCGATGCTCGATCTCCCGCGGATAGATACCGCAGCGGATCACCACGCGCTCGTAAGCCACACGTGCCTCAGGGATCGGAGTCTCCACAGAGGGCGTCGAGGCCATGATGGCATCGAAGCGCTCCTGCATGCCGGGCTTGAACTCCGGATGGCTGAGGATGAACAGGTCGTTGTTGACGACCCCGTTCAGCACGCGCTCGCCGGCCTCGAGCGGCTCCATGCTCGGGGAGGGCCCGCGCATATTGCGGAACGCGGCCGGTGGCGGATGCGCCTTGCGATACGGGTTTTCTTCGCCCGTGCCGACGTAGTTATCGGTGTTGACACCGCCTGGACAGAACACCGAGGTGCCGATGTTGGTGGATTCCAACTCGACGCGCAGCGCCTCCATGATGCCGACGGCAGCAATCTTGGTCGAGGTGTAGACCCCTGCATTGACACCCGGCAGTAGGCCGCCCATGGATGCCGTGGTCACGAAATGACCACCCTCGCCGTGCTCCAGCATGTGCGGCAGACACACCGCCACGCTGTTGTAGATGGCGGTGAAGTTGACCGCGACGGCGTTGTCCCACTCCTCGAACTTGGCTTGACTCGCCTGGCGCAAGGTCTTCACGCCTGCGTTGTTGACGACCAGATGCAGCTTGCCGTAGTGGCTCTTGATCTGTTCGAGCAGGCTCTTCCAGGCCTCGCGATCGGTCACGTCGTGCTGGACCGCGAGCACGCCGGCGTTGCCGGGCTTGAAGAGCGGCAACGCGGCCTTCAGCCGCTCCTCGTTGCGGTAGCCGAGCACGACTTTCATACCGGCGTTGGAGGCGGCACGCGCAATGCCCAGTCCGATACCGTCGGAGGCGGCGGAGATATAAGCGACCTTGCCGTTGAGGTCCTTGAGCGGCGGTGGCTGCGAGACCTTGGGCTCCGGCGGCAGGCTTGGGCGCGCCGGGGCGGGTGATGCAGGAGCCGCCGGCGCGGAGGCAGAAGCGACGCCCTGCGCCACGGCCTGCCTTACCTCGAGTCCCGCAAGCAGGCTGCCCGCTCCCGCACCGAGCGCCACGCCGCCGCTCAGAAATCGTCGCCGGTCGAATCTGCGCACAGCGTTGTCGAGCTCTGGAGCGTCTTTTTGGTTCGCCATGTCGATGTCTCCGCTCAGATGGTCACGCTGCGATAGGACTTGCGCGGCTTCTGCCGGTGAGCGATCTCGCGCTTGTAGATGCCCGCGTGCAGCACGCGTCGCTCGCCTCGCACGCGCGCTTCCGGCGGCTGCACAGCCTCGATCGGCTCGGAAGTCAGCATGGCATCGAAGCGCTGCTGCGTACCCGGCATGTATTCGGGATGCGTGACGATGAAGAGATCGTTGTTGATCACGCCATTGAGCACCCGCTCCCCGGCTTCGAGGGGGTCCATGCCCGGGGGCGGTCCGCGCAGATTTCTAAAGGCGGCGGGCGGCGGATGCGACTTGCGGAACGGATTCTCCTCGCCCGTGCCGATGTAGTTGTCCGTGTTGACGCCTCCTGGACAGAAGGCCGATGTGCCGACCGTCGTACCTTCCAGCTCGATCCGCAGCGCCTCTATGAGTCCGACGGCGGCAATCTTCGTGGCCGTATAAACACCAAGTGGGCCGCCGGGCAGCAGCCCGCTCATCGATGAGGTGACGACGATATGTGAGCCCTCGCCATGCTCGAGCATGTGGGGCAGGCACACCGCCACGCTGTTGTACGTGGCTGTGTAGTTCACGGCGACGGCGTTGTCCCATTCCTCGTACGACACCTTGCTCACGCGCGCGAATGTCTTCAATCCGGCGTTGTTGACCACAAGATGCAAACGGCCGTACTGGCCTTTGATCTGTTCGAGCACGCGCGCCCATCCGTCGCGATCGGTGACGTCGTGCTTGATGGGAAAGACGCCGGCATTGCCGGGCTTGAAGAGTGGCAGCGCCGACTTCAGACGCTCCTCGTTGCGGTAGCCGATGCACACTTTCATGCCTGCATTGGACGCCGCCCGGGCGATGCCGAGCCCGATGCCATCGGATGCGGCCGTGACGTACGCGACCTTGCCCCGCAGGTCGTGCAGGGGTGCGGGCTGCGAGACTGCGGGCTCTGGCGGCATGGGAGGCATCATCGGGCGCGTCCCGGCGGCGGGCGGGTCAGCTGTGGCGGCCGTCCCCGACCCGGTGCTCGCGGCGGCGGCAGTCGCCGGGGCCGCAGCGGGCTTCTTTGCATTCGCCGCGCAGCCACTCAGGCCCAGCTCGGCCAGAATGCCGACTCCCACGCCGTAGAGTGCCCCTTCCGCAAGGAATCTGCGGCGCTCGGGGGCGAACCGATCGATGGCGCAGGGCGGCTGAGAACGATCCTCTTTCGACATGGGCGTCTCTCGCTGTCTCGGATAATGGAGTTGACTTGTCTACGCGCCGTTCGCGGATGCGGGCACCGGGCGCGTATCACACCTTAACACGCCGATGCGTTGCAATATGTGCCTGCAGGGCATAGCGCCTTGGCAGGCGAGAGAAAAGCATTCGCTTCTGAATCAAGCGCTTGAACCGGACGGGCCGGGGAGCGCAGATCGGTGCCGTGTGCTGAGTGCCCGCGCACGTGCACGCGTGGGGAGCGCGAGTGCGCTCCCCAGGCAAATGGGATCAAGAGGTCAGTGCAGGCGCTCTTACGCTCGCGCCGCGCGGGCGAAGCCTTTCAAGGCCCCACGCACCCGGAAGGCGAGCAGGATCAGCAATATGCCGAATGCGATGCCAAAGACGCCAATCAACCACAAGACGGTGAACAGACCCGCCACGGGCCGGGCGACCAGGAGAACGCCGAAGATTACCGAGGCCAGTCCGGCGAGCGCCATCCATACCTCGCCCTCGATCTGCTTGCGCAGGCGCACAGCGGCGACAATCTCCAGCAATCCCGTCGCGATCGCCCAGATCGCGATGTAGAAGACGACGGCAAGCGCCGTAGCGGCCGGGCTGCGGAAGGTCAAGAGTCCAATCCCGATGCCCGCGAGCCCGACGAGGAGCAGCACCCACCAGTCGTCGTGCTCCTTGCGCCCGCTGAACGCATTGACAACGTTGATGACGCCGTCAACGAACACGATGACGCCGAGGGCGACGGTAAGAAAGAGCAGGGAGCTGCCCGGATGAGCGAGGACTAATATTCCGAAGAGCACCCAGAAGATGCCTCGCAACAGGGTCATCCACCAGTATCGCGACAGGATATCGGCAAGCATGGGACCTCCTCGCGCGTGAATCCGCGCTGTTCTGCGCCGGGGCTGGACATTGTCCTCGCGCTGCCGATGCGTCAAATCAGACTTTAGTCTCATGCTGCGGCTTCAGCGCGGCGGTCAATTGGGAACCGTTCTTGCTGCGCGGCACCAACGCAGGACGCGTGAAAACCGGGGGATTCATGATTCGATTGACCGTCATCGGCGACGAGGGCAGGGCAGCCGTGGTGGCGACGGCCCCCCATTTTCGAATCACGGGCGGCGCGCTCTGGATCGGACCGAGTGTCGATGGCTCGATGCCGCTCGTGCGCTACGTCAGCGGGCGCTGGCAGTACGCAGACATACTTTGGCTAGGCGTCCGTTTCGAAGGCAAGTGTCGTGTCGTCTTCGGTCTGCCGCGCGACCCGGCCGGTGTCTCCGATGAGCTCAGCGGCCTTTCAATCTACGACAACATACTCTCGGCCAGCGGGATTCCCTTTGCGGTATACGAGGTTGAACGGGAGACCTGGCGCGGCGTCACGATGAATACGTGGTGGCATGCCTTTCGGGTGGAAAGCGCCGCTCAGAGGCCGAGTGCCGCATCCGAGTCATCGAGCCAAAGCGCACAGTTGCACGGCCCGCTACCAGATCCGCACAACCTGCAGTAGGTCGACGTGCGGTCAGCTATAGCCATCTCGAGTCATGTCGAGGCGGGCGCGCACCGACACGAGTTCCGCCTCTAGCTGCTCGCGCTGCTCGAGGGTGAGATCGACCTCCGCCACCGCCTCCAGCACACTCCCATATGCAAGTCGCGCTCGCTTGATATGGTCGCCCGCAGAGTCGCTCGCGCCGATGGCGGCATCGAGATGCCAGCGCGCGAGTATCAGCTGCCTTTGAATGTACGCGATATCACGCTCCATCTTTCCTGCGCCGCCTATGACGTAGATAGGTAGCAGGACGCAGGAAGCGTTCCGCTCATTGTCGCTGGCTGGATACAAAGTTCGCCTGCAGTGATTGACTCAGGCTCTCGAGGTTTCGCGGCGTGACTTTGATGGTGCCGTGGCGCGGACTGTCGATGTCCGAGATGAGGAAGAACGCGATGGCGACCGCAACCGGAACGATGAGAAAGATGCGCCAGTCCTTGCGGTGGGCACTGTACCCGATCATCAGATTGCAGCACAGCCCGATGCACCCCATCAATGCCCACGCGGCGAGCGGGATCCGATTCCACCATGCGGCCTGTGCATAGCCCTGCGCATTCAGGACGTCGTTCATGCCGGAGACTGCAAGTCCAGCCGCGATGGTGAGCGGGGTCTGCTCCGGTGGTCGGACCGCGGACCACAACTCGGCTTGAAGCTCCAGTGTGCGCGAGTCGATCTTCGCGAGCTCGCGCTCATCGCGTGTCGTGTAGAAGAGGACGCGCTCATCGAGGTACTCGTGCAGTAGTGCGCGCACTTTCGCGGCATCCGCAGCAGACAGA
>Ga0335077_10001067_pt1 | contig 32126 bp, 26 predicted proteins | sample Lox_Sample_31_FD_207151 | JGI IMG/M metagenome (GOLD analysis project Ga0335077, IMG submission 207151) | Soil microbial communities from Loxahatchee National Wildlife Refuge, Florida, United States - Lox_Sample_3.1 | ecosystem: Environmental > Terrestrial > Soil > Wetlands | place: USA... | reverse complement strand
CTCAACTGGATCTTCGACGCGGTGCGGCAGTTCGGCCCCGACATGGCTTTGGAAGTCGTGCAATGGGCAAAGATCTGCCGGTCGCCGCGCATCGTGGCATTCGGGATCGGTGGCAATGAGCTCAGCATCAGCACGCGCGAGTTCCGGCGTGTGTACCATGTGGCGGGGGAATGCGGGCTGCACAAACTGATGCACGCAGGTGAAATTGGCGGGCCGGACAAGATTCGCGAGGCCGTCGAGTTGCTCGCTGTAGAGCGCGTCGGACACGGCATCGCGGCGATCCATGATGCTGCGCTAATGGATCTGTTGGCGTCACGCCAGATCGCGCTGGAAGTTTGCCCCGCCAGCAATCTTCGAACCGGCGCGCTGGCCCGCCAGTTGAACCAATCGGCTAGCAGTTTCGGGGACCACCCATTACCGCGGCTTCTCAGGCACGGCGTTCCGGTGGTCCTCTCAACGGACGACCCCTCGATGTTTCACGTTACCCTGTCCGAAGAATACGCAAATGCGCAATCCATGGGCCTCACTGACCGCGAACTACGCCAACTGGTCGCCAATAGCTTCGAGTTCTCTTTCCTACCGGCCGCCGAGCGATCGCGCCTGAACCTGCGGCCAGCCTGACCGGTTCCCGGCAATGTTATACTGGCCGCATGAAAGCACATGTGTGGGTAATGCCGAAGCGCACCGTCCTCGATCCACAGGGACAGACCATTCAACACGCCCTTTCAGGGCTGGGCTATTCGCAGATTTCCGACGTGCGCCAGGGCAAGTTCTTCGTCTTGAACCTCGATGGCTGGAATCGTGATGAGGCGCAAAAGCAGCTGGAGCGCATCTCCAAAGAGGTTCTGGCGAACCCGGTCATTGAAGAGTACCGCTTCGAAATCGTGGAGTAGAACTGTGCCATCGCTGTGTCGCTGCGCCTCGACTCGTTGTCGCGTTTTCGCCTGGACGTTCGTGCTGTTGTTGCTGGCCGGCTGCGGAAATACGACGACGGTCGATGACCCGCAATTGAAGCAGATTCAGGAGATGCTTGACGCGCAACTCCCGCCCGGAACGCCCAGTGCGCTTGTGACCCAGTTCGTTAACGCCCGCGGGTATCCTATTGAGGCCTCGGGCAGGACCGACATGATGGTGGTCGTCATTCGGCATATCGATCCAGAGCACCTAAAACCGGTCACAGCGCGGGTCACCTTCCATTTCGATTCGAACGACAAACTGTTGAAAACGGACATTGTGCGCATCTTCAATCAGAATCCCATTCCAGCCCCCAGCCAGCCCGAGCCACAACCGCAGTCGCAGCCAGAGTCCCCGCCTCCGCCGCAGCAGTAACTTACAGGCCCTGGCTACGGAGTTTTTACAGGCCCTTCAGGTTGCCCGTGCTAACCTGAATTTCCGCCAACGGAGAGCTCGCTTATGTGCGGCATTGTCGGTTATATCGGTCCCAAAAAAGTCGTCCCGGTGATCATCGAGGGATTGCGCAAGCTGGAATACCGCGGCTACGACTCCGCTGGAATCGCAGTCGTAGACGGCGCGGGCCAACTGCATATACGGCGGGCCCCCGGGAAGCTGAAAAACCTCGAGACCGCGATACAGAGTTCCCCAATCGATGGAACCTATGGAATCGGCCACACACGCTGGGCCACGCACGGTCGGCCGACGGAAGAGAATGCGCATCCGCACCGGGATTGCACCGGGCAATACGTGGTCGTACACAACGGCATCATCGAGAACTATTTTGAGTTGAAAGAGAAACTTCAGGCAGAGGGTCATAAGTTCGTCACTGAGACCGATACCGAAGTGGTGGCGCACCTCGTGGAAAAATACGCCAAGCAGCTGCCGTTTGAGGAAGCGGTCCGGAGAACATTAAGGGACCTGCGCGGCATTTATTCGCTGGTGTTTTTGTCGGCGAAAGACCCTCAGAAGCTTGTGGCCGCGCGCATCGGACCTCCCTCGGTGGTCGGCCTGGGCGACGGGGAGTATTTTGTCGCCAGCGATATACCTGCCCTACTGGAGCATACGCGGCGCATTTTTTTCCTTGCTGACGGCGATGTCGCAGTTCTGACCCGTGAGGGGGTCCGCGTCACCGACCTCGATGGCAAGCCCGTGGAGCGCCCGGCGCATACCGTGACCTGGGACCCGATCATGGCGGAAAAGGGCGGTTTCAAGCATTTCATGCTGAAGGAGATTTTCGAGCAGCCGCGGGCCGTTCGCGACACGCTACTAGGACGCATTTCGCAAGACACCGGCAAGGTGTTTCTCGACGCGATGCAGATCAGCGAAACGCAATTCCGTGAATTCCAGAATGTGCGCATCGTGGCGTGCGGCACGAGCTGGCACGCCGGACTTGCGGGAAAATTCATGATTGAGCGGCTGGCGCGTCTTCCCGTCGAAGTGGATTATGGCAGTGAGTTTCGCTATCGCGATCCAATCGTCGACTCGAAGACACTCACGGTTTGCATCAGCCAGTCCGGCGAAACGGCAGACACACTCGCGGCGCAGCGCGAAGCCAAGCAAAAAGGCTCGCCGACGCTGGCCATCTGCAACGTGATGGGCTCGATGATCACCCGCGAGGCGGCGGGTTCCATCCTGACGCACGCCGGACCGGAGATCGGAGTCGCGTCCACAAAGGCGTTTTCCGCCCAGATTACGGCTCTGGTTTTGCTCGCCTCGTACCTTGGCCAGATTCGCGGCAAGATGTCCTCCGAAGCGGCGCAGAAGTTGATGCTGGAGTTCACGCAAATTCCGCATAAGATCGAAAGCATTCTTCGCGCCGAGGAGTCCGGGCTATTTGAAAATCTCGCGAGGCAATTCTTCCGCCAGGTCGGCTTCCTGTTCCTTGGCCGCGGCATTCACTACCCCATCGCACTCGAGGGCGCCCTTAAGCTCAAGGAAATCTCTTATATTCACGCAGAGGGCTATCCATCCGGCGAAATGAAGCACGGACCGAACGCGCTGATCGACGAGAATCTTCCGGTGGTAGTGCTGGCGACGCGCGACGAAAGCGATCCCGCATCAATGACACTTTACGAAAAGAGCGTGTCGAACATCAAGGAAGTGAAGGCGCGCGACGGGATCGTCATTGCCGTGGTCACCAAAGGCGACCATCTGGCGCGCGAGGCTACGGATTTTATTATCGAACTGCCACCGGCTCCCGATCTGCTCTCCGTTCTTCTGGAGATCGTGCCGCTGCAGTTGCTGGCCTACCACATCGCCATCCGTCGCGGATGCGACGTGGACCAACCGCGCAACCTCGCGAAGTCGGTTACCGTCGAATAAGTAAGCTATAGCGCGTGAACGAAACCTTTGCGCTGGGGCATGCACCTTCATAGAATTGTGGCTGTTTCCAGTTTGTCGGCAGATTGGGGGCCTTGATGCGAATCCGTCCCATCGCATTGCTTTTCTTCATCCTGTGCGCACTTTTTCTCTCATACCCGCTCTTCGCTCAAGCACCTGCCGCGACGCAGCGGACGGTCGCCATCACCATTGACGACCTGCCCGCCGGCGCCGCGAATTCCATGAGCGCCAGCGAAATCCTGGAGATGACCAACAAACTCCTGACCACCCTGCGCGAGCAGAAAGTCCCAGCCGTTGGATTCGTGAACGAGCAAAAGCTTTATAAGACCGGCGAGGTTGACGATCGCATTAAGGCGCTGAGTCTCTGGCTCGATAACGGCTTTGAGCTCGGCAATCACACCTTCGCGCATACCTCGCTGAACCGAGTGACGCTGCAAGCGTGGGAAGAAGAAGTGATTCGCGGCGAGACGGTGACGCGGATACTCCTCGCCCAGCACAAGATGAAGATGCGCTACCTTCGCCATCCCTATCTCGACGCTGGGGCCGATCTCCAGACTCGGCGTGAGGCGGAGGCCTTCCTCACATCCCGCGGTTACCGGATCGCGCCGGTCACCATGGACGCGTGGGACTGGATGTATGCGGGAGTCTACGACGACGCGCGCAAACATGGCGACGTTGCCCTGCAGAAGCAGTTGGTCGATTCCTATCTGGCCTACAGCACGGCAGTTTTTGAGTATTTCGAGAAGGCCTCGAAAGATCTTTTCGGTTACGAGCCCAGGCAGATTCTGCTTCTTCATGGGAACTGGCTGGAAGCCGACCACATCGGCGAACTGATCGAACTGCTGCGGAAACGGGGCTATCAGTTCATTACCCTCGAAGACGCGCTCGGGGATGGCGCATATAGTTCGCCGGATGAATACGTGGGCGAGGGAACCGGCTGGTATGACCACTGGGCCATCACGCGGGGACGCCCGTTGCAGAACACGCCGGTTTTTCCGCAATGGGTGATCGACAAGTCTCATGAATTGCATCGTCAGAATCCGGCGCCGGTCACAACTCCCTATTGAATTGCGGTGGTCGGCAGAACCGCTTCATTTGGGCTACAATGAGCGCATGCGCAGGCGATTCTGGTTGATTCCGCTCGCGTTCCTTGTTTTTTTCGGGCAACCGCGCTCCGCATCTTCGCAAACGGCCACACTCAAAGCGATCCATGCGGAGGGCATGAAGACCTTCACGGAAGAACAGGTAGCCGCTCTCTCGGGCCTGAGCCTCAATTCCCAAGTCGGACGGCAGGAGTTGCAGGATGCCGCAGATCTGATGCTGCGCAGCGGCTACTTCGCAAAGGTGACTTACAAGTTCGAAACGCACAACGATGCCGTCACCGCCACCTACCACGTAGAGGAAACTCCCCGGCTCCACGTCGCTTACGACAACTTTCCCTGGTTCACCGATGAAGAACTAAGCACCGCGATCAAGAGCAATCTACCGTTTTACGATGGCACGCTGCCGGAGGGAGGCACGGTCGTCGATCTGGCGGGCAACTCCATCGCGTCATTTCTCACGCAGCACGGCCTGAAAGCCGAAGTTCGCCATTTCGTCCTGTCCGACCCATTGCTCGACGTCCCTGTGCAGCAATTCCAGGTGGAGGGCGTCACACAGAAGATTACTACGATCGACTTCAGCGATGCGGCGCTGAAGGAGAATCTCGCGGTCCAGCAGCACCTCGGCGACATTCGTGGCAAGAATTATTCCCGGCTGGCCATCGATCTATTTCTGAATGAAGCCATCCGGCCCATCTATCAGCAGCAAGGTTTCTTGCGCGCGAAGATTGGACCGGCAGAAGTGCGCCTTTCCGGCAATCCGAACCAGAAATTTCCGGAGGACATCGCCGTCTACGTCCCCTGCACGCCCGGCGACATTTATCAGTGGAAAGAGGTTCAATGGAAGGGCAACGCCGCGGTTTCCACGGAGTCACTGAATCAAGTGGTTGGCATGAAGTCCGGCGATCCCGCCAATGGCATGGCCATTGAAGGCGCGTGGGACCGCGTTCGCGACGCCTTCGGCCGCCTGGGCTATCTCGACGTGAAAGTGACTCCCACGCCTCACTATGATGACCAAAGCCACACGGTTTCCTACAGTGTGGACATCGTCGAAGGCAAGGTCTACCGCTACCAAGAGATGACCATCACCGGAATGTCTTTGGCCGGGGAACGCCTGATTCGCGATGCCTGGACCATCAAGCCCGGAGAGGTGCTCAACAAAGTCGCGTTCGAGCAATTTCTGTCGACGCTCGAATCTCACCGCGACAACATCTTCAAAGGTCTGCCAGTGCATTACGACACAGTGGGACATTGGCTCCAGACCGATGGCGATAAAGGAACCGTCGACGTACTACTCGATTTCAAGTAGGGTCGAGGTTCCGCCCGCCTCCACCGTTCCGTGGGTTCAACCTCCAAATCCAGTTACGCTATACTCGAGGGGCAGATGGGCTCACTTGTCCAAATCCGAACCGGCGAAGCTTCAGCGGAACATGCCGACCAGAAGGAGCGCCAGCTGATCGCACAGCTCGCTTCCCTTCCCTCGGTGATCGTTGCGCTCTCTGGCGGAATCGACTCCGCTTACCTGTCGTGGGCCGCGCATCAAGCGCTCGGCGGCCGGGCGGTTTCCATTACCGCCCTGTCCGCGAGTTATTCTGCGTTCGATCGGGAGCAGGTGGAACTGTTTCTCCGCAGCGCTCGAGTCCGGCACGAATTCGTGGAAACCCACGAACTGGAAAATCCTGCGTATCGAGCGAATGACTCGAACCGCTGTTATTACTGCAAGGATGAGTTATTCAACGTGCTCTCGTCGTTGGCGAGCGAGCGCGGTATCATCGCGGTTGCCTATGGCGTGAACGCCGACGACACGTTTGACTTTCGACCGGGCCAGCGCGCCGCTGCGGAACATAGTGTGCTCACGCCACTGCTCGACGCCCAGCTTCATAAACCTGAGATACGCTTCCTGGCCCAGCGCGCGGGCTTGCCGATGTGGGACCGCCCCGCCTCCGCTTGCCTTTCTTCCCGCCTGCCCTACGGAACCGAAGTCACTTCCGAGCGACTCTCTCTGGTCGAACGAGGGGAAGAGGCCCTGCGAAAACTCGGCTTCCGGCAGTTCCGTGTGCGCCTGCACGACACCCTGGCTCGCGTTGAAATTGCCCCAGATGAACTCCCCCAGGCGCTGTCTGCGGAGGTGGCCGCGGCCATTTCCACGGCCCTGAAAGCCGCCGGCTTCACATACGTAACGCTGGACTTAGAGGGCTACCGGCAAGGCTCTTTGAACGAAAATCTGGCAAAATCACCGGGAACATAATTCGCTTCGGCTGCGTACGTTAGAGCAGGAGGCAGAGTGGCCCATATGAGCGACCTAATCATCGCGGTTCGTCGAACTTGCATACCGGGAATTCTCCTTGCTTCAGCTTCACTAGCACTCGCCTCTGCTCCGGCTCAAGCTGCCGACACTTTTGACCGCAGCTACGACGTGACCGGACACGTACGGATCGAATTGAGCAATGGTTCCGGCAACGTGGAGATTCGCAGTAGCGGTGACGGCAAAGTGCACGTCTTCGGAAAAGTGACGGCTGGCTGGTCTGTTTTTGGCAGCACCGAGAAGAACGTGCAGGAAGTAGCGGCGAATCCGCCCATCGAACAGCACGATTCCGTGATTCGTATCGGCAAGAACTCCTCGTGGCTGAAAAATATTTCCATCGACTATAAGATCGAAGCTCCGCGCGACGCGGAAATCGATGCGGGTGTCGCCTCGGGCGGGATCACCGTCGACAATTTCCGTGGACCGGTGAAAGCCTCGTCGGCTTCCGGCTATGTGCACGTCTACCGGATCGACAGTGACGTGAGCATGAACGCCGCGAGCGGCGCTATTGATGCCTCCGGTATAGGCGGCATTGCCCGAGTGTCGACGGCTTCCGGCGAAATTGCCCTGGCCGACATCAAGGGGGACCTTAAGGTCAGCGCCGCCTCCGGTTCGATTCGTGTCAGCCGGCCCGGTGACCGGGTCGAAGTCTCCAGCGCCAGCGGATCGATTGAAGTCGATGGCGTTTCGAATGACCTCAAGGTTCACGCCATTTCGGGCAGCGTGAATGTCTCGGGCGACCCCAGCGCCAACCGGCTCTGGGAGGTGAAATCGGTGTCTGGTACCGTAGATTTGCGCGTTCCGCCGAACTCCAGTTTCCTGCTCACGGCAGAGGCAACTTCTGGCGAAATCCGCACCAATATACCCGTCATCCTTGAGGAACAGGGCAAGCACTCGCTGCGCGCCCATGTGGGTTCCTCTTCCGGCCGCGTGGAAGTTCGCACCGTTTCCGGTGGCGTGAATATCCAAGGTTCGTAACTTTCGCGCTGATTCGCAGCACTTCCCGGACTGCAACCTCGGGGGATGATTTTCCGCAATTCACTTCGCGGCCCGGTACAATATAGTGGTGGTTATCCGGCCCACATTTCTTTTCGTAGTGCTGCTGGCCTTTGCTTATGGCCCTACCGCACCAGCGATGGCGCGGGGCCAGGCTGCGGCCCCACCTGAGCAGGCTGCACCGGCTCCTCCTCGCGCTCCGGAATCGCCTCAAAATGGAGTGAATGAGCAGCAAGCCCTGCAAAAAGCGATTGACGATGCAGCCAACGACCGCGCCGCTCTGGTCAAGAATCTCGAAGCCTTCTTAAAACAATATCCGCAGTCGTCGCAACGCCCTCAGATTTATCGGGCGCTTGTTGAAGCGTGCCTGCAGCTGCGGGATTATTCTCGCGCGGTGGATTACGCCGAGCGGCTGGTTTCGCTCAATCCCAACGATATTTCGAACACCGTGCTCACCATCCAATTGCTAGATCGCTACGGCGACGTGGCCGGCTATCGACGCGCGGTGTTCTATTGCAGCCGCGTGCTGGAATACGTCGATCATCAGACCCCAGCCGACAAGTCCAAACGGGTTTCCGTGGAGGAGTGGGAAAACAGCCGGAATCGGGACCGAAGCAATCTGCTGCTTGAGAGGGGCGGACTGTACCTAAAGCTCCATGATCTGGCCAATGCGCAGAACGATTTTGAAACCAGTTATGCGCTGGTTCCCTCGGCGGCCGCGGCCGAACATCTTGGCGAAATCGCGGAAACGAACAAGAATTTGAACCTGGCCGTTCTGGAATACGCGCGGGCTTTTGCGCTCTCGGAGGGCACAAACACCTCGCCATCCCGCGGCGACCTTCGCAAGAAACTCGGCAATGTATGGAGGCTGGCGCATGGCTCGGAAGATGGCCTGGGCGACTATCTGCTACACGTATTCGACGACGTCGCGGCCGGTGGTGCCAGCAAAGAGGCGCGCAATCCTGGGGCGAAAGATCCCTACGACTATACGTTGCGCAAGGTATCTGACGGCAATCCGGTCAGCTTCGCCGACGCGAAGGGCAAGATTGTTGTTTTGAACTTTTGGGCGACCTGGTGCGGACCGTGCCGGGCTCTCGAACCACTGTTTGACCATGTGGCTTCCCGGTATGTAGGAACCGGCGACGTACTGTTTTACGCGTTGAATTGCGATGACGACGAGTCGCTCGTGCAGCCGTATCTTGCCAAGGAAAAATTCAAAACGCCGGCGATGTTTGCCGACGGGATGGACCGCTTGTTTCGTATTGAGAATTTTCCGACTACGTTGGTTCTCGACCGTAACGGTAAGATCGCTTTTCGCGCCGACGGGTTCGACCCCGACAGCTTCGAGAAAAGCCTAACCGAGGTGATCGACCGTCTCGAAAAGTCTGCTCCGCTGGCGCCGTCGAACTCGGCAGCGAATCACTGAATTCCGACTATCCGGACTGGGGAAAGCGTTCCGCGACATCTCGCGCCGCCAACACAGTATTGATGTGAATTTGCACAGTATCCTCGACACGCCGCGCGTAACCGCCGGCAAAAGTCGTCGCGACCGGAATGTTCCGCTCGCGAGCTTCCTGAAAAACGGACACATCCCGTTGTTTCAGCCCGTTCATCGTTAGCGCCAATCCGCCGAGTTGGTCTTCGCGGTAGGGGTCCGCCCCTCCCACGTAAAAGACGATGTCGGGACGGAACTTCTCCACACCGCGCCGGACCGCGGGCAACAGCGCAGCCAGATATTCCTCGTCACCCACGCCATCTTCCATGTCCAGGTCGATCGTGGAGGACGGCTTATGGGCCGGATAGTTGTTCTCCTGGTGAATCGAGAGGGTAAAAACCGTTTGATCCTTGGCAAAAATCGCCGCCGTTCCGTTGCCGTGATGAACGTCAGTATCGACGACCATAGCCTTCTTGATCGCACCATCCGTTTGTAGACACCGGATGGCCACGGCCACGTCGTGAATCGCGCAGAAACCTTCGCCGTGTCCCGGATAAGCGTGATGAAAGCCACCACCCAGGTTGCAGGCGAATCCATCACGAAGGGCGCCCTGCGCGGCCGCAATGGTCCCGCCCGCCGCCAGCCAGAAGGCGTCCACCAATTCTCTGGAATAGGGCACTTCCAATTTCATCTTTTCGCTCATAGACAGTTTCCCTGTTTTGAGCTTTTCCACCCAGTCGGCGGTGTGTACTCGCAAGATGTCCTGGTCGCCTGCTGGTTCCGGGCGCAGGAAATCGCCTGGCTCAGCGATGCCATCAAAGAGCAACTTCTGGTAAATCATCCGATATTTCTGTGAAGGAAAGACGTGCTGGCCGAGGTTAAGGTCATAGCCATCGTGATAGACCAGCTTGAAGGGAAACATGGTTTTAGGGCTGCGGAGGACAGCTGAGCCTAATACTCTCGCTCGAGAATGAAGTCTGGCAGAGCCATCAGCGCACGTGCACACTCAGAATCGCCGCTGCCGTTGATACAGGCCTTGGCCCGCCGCGCATATTCATGGGCCAGGTTACGGGCACGGGCCAGCGCGCCACAATCCCTCACCACGGCCACCAACTTCTCAGGCTGCACGCTATTTAACTCTTTTTCTTCGAGAACAAGCGCCACCAATTCGCGCGCTTCGTGATGGCCGTTCTCCATCGCGTAGATGAGGGGCAGTGTTACCTTACCCTCTTTCAAATCGCTCATGACCGGCTTGCCGAGCTGTTCGCTGGAAGCCGTGAAGTCGAGCAAATCGTCGACTAGCTGAAAGGCCAGGCCGGCATATCGCCCGTAATCGGCGAGGGCCTGTTCGTGCGGTTCATCCAGCCCGCCGAGCACGGCACCCAAGCGGGCACAGCCACTGAACAGGCAAGCAGTCTTGTAGGTGGCCAGTTGAAGGGCATCCTCTTCGGTCACATCCATACGGCCGATCTTCGCCAGTTGGATTAACTCGCCTTCCACCATTTTCTGTGTCAGATCGATGAGAATGTCCAGCACGTGAAAATTGCGCTCTTGCAGAGCGATCTGGAACGACTGCATATACAGCCAATCGCCCGCCAGCACGCTGCGATGATTGCCCCAGCGAGAGTTTGCCGACGGACGCCCGCGCCGAGTGTCGGCGCTATCGATCACGTCGTCGTGAATCAACGTAGCGCTGTGCAACAGTTCCACCACGGCCGCCAGTTTAACGGCACTGTCCCGACTGGCATCGCGGCCTGCGGCATAGCCATGGCAGAGGAGCAGCAAAGCCGGCCGAAGCCGCTTCCCTCCCCCGCCCAGGAGATAGCTGGTGATTTCGGACACCGGTTGATAGGCAGAGGCGCTCTGGCGCGACAACTCCTGCTCGACCAACACCAGGTCTTCCCGCACCAGCTCAAAAATTTCCTTGACCGTCAGTAACGCGATAGCCGTTCTCCTGAATCCGCCACCCTCATTGGCGGGACACTTCTGCGCTGGCCGCAGCGGGCCCTGCGATGTTGAAGAAACGCCTGAAATTTTCGGATGTTGTCGCGGCGGCTTCTTCCGCCCCTAAGTCTCTCACACTCGCAAGCGCCTTGGCCACCTCCGCCACATAGGCGGGTTCATTTCGCTTGCCGCGGTAGGGCTGTGGGGCAAGGTATGGAGAATCCGTCTCGATCAGAATGTTCTCGAGGGGCAGAGCTTTCGCAACGTCGCGAATATTCTGAGCCTTCGGATAAGTCAAATTTCCGGTAAAGGAGACCATGAAGCCCATATCGACGCCGCGCTTGGCATCCTCGGCGGTGCTGGTAAAACAATGGAGGATGCCGCGAAGTCCCGTCGGCTTCCACACTTCCTGCAGCAGGTCGAGGCAATCCGACCAGGCATCGCGGCAATGGACGATGATGGGTAGCTTCGCCGCGCGCGCCAGTTCCATCTGTTCGCGGAAGATGCGCTGCTGCAGGTCGCGTGGTGAGTGGTCGTAGTAGTAGTCCAGGCCAATCTCACCCCACGCGATGACCTTCGGGTGTTGCGCGAGCCGCGCCAAAGTATCCAGATGCGTTTGGGTGACTTCCTTGGCCTCGTGGGGATGGATACCAACCGTGGTGTAAATCCAATCGTGGGCTTCGGCGTACGGGATAGCCGCATCAAGTTGTTCGGGACCCGGTCCGGTGCCGATTGCTAGAATCGTGCCCACACCCGCAGCGCGCGCGCGTTCGAGCATGGCTTCACGGTCGTCCGCAAAGTGCGGGAAATCGATGTGGGCGTGGGAATCGATGAGGTCCATTGTGTCCGGTCCTGAGTCGTTGCGGACATGGGGTGCAACGTAATGCGCTCGTACAAAGCCATGCCGCTCGTGGAATAGGCGGCTACTTGAGGCGCGCGCCGACTTCGACATCCTCGTGGAAGCCTGCCAGCACCGGCCGCCCCTCAGGGCCAACTGACGCAGCGATGATCATTCCGTTGGACTCTACGCCGCGTAATTTCCGCGGGGCGAGATTCACCACCACGGCGACCTTGCGGCCGATCAGCGCTTCCGGTTCGTAATACTGGGCAATACCCGCGCAGATCTGGCGAACCTCCGTGCCGATGTCGACAGTCAGCTTCAGGAGCTTGTCGGCGCCCACGATGCGCTCGGCGGTCTTGATCTGGCCAACGCGCATCTCTACTTTGGTGAATTCCTCGATGCCGATCTTTTCCGACGCGCCAGCCGCGGGCGCGGGTGTAGCCGCTGCGCCGCTTGGTGTGCTTGCGGCGGGTGCTGCCGCCGGTGGTTGCGTAGGGTTCAATTCTTCGTTTGCCATGGCCTCGATCCTCTCTACTGCTTCGGTTTTTTCCACTCGTGGGAACAGCGCCTGGAATTTTCCAAGTTTCGTATCGGGTGTAAGTTGTCCCCAATGCAATCCGTCCAGCGGTGTCGCTGCAATGTTGGTGGTCTGCCCGAGGAGCGCCCACACTTTCGAAGTGCTCTCGGGCAATACCGGATACGCCAGGGCGCTGACGATTCGCAATAACTCCGCCGTGGTCCACAAAATCGTTGCCTTGCGTGATTCCTCGTCCGGTGAACTGGCGAGCGCCCAAGGCTGCTCGGTGGTCAGGTACTTGTCTGCCGCCGCAATCACGCTCCAGATGGCTTCGAGCGCGCGAGCGAATTCATAGCGGTCATAGCGTTCCAGAACTTCCCCGATTGCGTTCTGGGCCTCTTTTGCCAAGACATCATCTTGAGGCAGACGCGTACCGGGCTTCGGCACCACGCCGGCGAAGTTCTTTTCGAGCATGGCAGCGGTGCGACTTGCCAAGTTGCCCAAGCCGTTCGCCAGGTCACTGTTATAGCGTGTAACCAACGCATCGTAGCTGAAGTTGCCGTCCTGGCCGAACACCACATCGCGCAGCAGGAAGTAGCGCAGCGCATCGATGCCGAGCATGTTCACGATGGGCCGTGGCAGCACGACGTTTCCTTTGGACTTGCTCATCTTCGCTGCATCCATGAGAAACCAGCCGTGTGCCCAAACCCGCTTGGGCAGCGGCAGCATCGCTGCCATCAGGAACGCGGGCCAGTACACGGTGTGGAAACGGATGATGTCCTTGCCCACCAGATGTACGTCGGCAGGCCACATGCCGCGTTTTTCGTACTCTGGACCACCTACCGCGCTCAGGTATGCCGTTAGCGCGTCGAACCACACGTAAAAGACGTGCGGTTCTTCGCCAGGCACGGGAATGCCCCAGCGGACTGTTGTCCGCGTAATGCTCAGATCCTTTAGTCCGCCTTCGACGAAGCTGACGATCTCATTCTTGCGCGTCTCGGGCTGAATGAAATCGGGGAATTTCTTGTAGAAATCGAGCAGCGGCTTTTGGAACGCAGACAATTTGAAGAAGTAATTCTCTTCGGTGATGGTCTCCGTCGGGCGCCCGCAATCGGGGCAGTTGTCACCGGGCTTGGCATCGTTGACGTAGGCGTTGTCGTAAATGCAGTACTGCCCGGTGTAATGCCCCTTGTAGATGTAGCCGTTTTCCTTGCACAGCTTGAAGAGCCACTGCACGGTGCGCACATGCTTCAGATCCGTGGTACGCACAAACTCGTCGGCGGTGAGCCCGAGTTCGTCCCAAAGAGTCCGCCAGGCATCCGCCATGCGCGCGACGAACTCTGACTCCGGAATGCCGGCCTTCTTCGCGGCACGCTCTACGTTGACGCCATGCTCGTCAGTGCCCGTGGTCATCACTACGTCGTATCCGCGCATTTTCTTGTATCGGCGCAACACGTCGGCGACGATGGTCGTGTAGGTATGCCCGATATGCGGCATGCCGTTCGTGTAATAGATCGGCGTGGTGATATAGAATTTTTCTTTTTTCTCAGCCATGCTTTGTTCTCAGTTTCCGTCAGCCGATGGCAAGGTGAAAGCCGCCGCGGCGCACTATTTCCGTCGCTCCGCCTCGTACTGCAGCAGCGCCTGCTCCATCACTTCGTGCAGAGGAACGTTTTTCTCCTCTGCCAGTTTACGGCAATCGTCAAATTCCGGCGAAACCTGCTGGACGCGGCCGTCGGCCCTTGCCACTTTCACGCGGACGTCCCCGAATCGCGTCGAGACTTTCACGTGCTCCCGAGCCAGCGCGTAGCGCTCGACCAGATGAGTGCGCACGCCGATGGTTGTGGTTTCCGCGAACAGCATGTCGCGGAACTTGCCCTCGTCTTCCGGGAGGCAGAGAATGGTCACCAGCAGGCCCGGGCGGCTCTTTTTCATCTGGATTGGCGTCGCATACACGTCCAGAGCCCCCGCCCCCAGCGCCTTCTCCATCACATATCCGAAGATCTGCGGGCTCATGTCGTCCAGATTCGCTTCCAGGACACGAATCGTGCCGCCGTGCCCCTCCACGCGCTTGCCAGCGACTTCCCCAATCATGATGCGCAGCACATTCGGCTGGGTTTCCAGATCGGTGGTGCCTGCGCCGTAGCCTATCGCGCTGACCTTCATGGGGGGTTGCGGTCCAAAATGCTCGCAGACTGTCGCCACAATCGCGGCGCCCGTGGGCGTCACCAGTTCTTTCAGAAGGCCATTCGAATAGGTTGGCCTGCCCATGAGCAGGCGGGCCGTAGCCGGTGCGGGCACGGGTAAAATACCGTGGGCCATCTTCGCCGTACCACCGCCCACATTCAGCGCCGAACAAGAGAACGTTTCAATGCCCAATACCGAGAATCCGATACTCGCGCCGACGATATCGACGATGGCATCGACCGCGCCAACCTCGTGGAAATGAATTTTTTCGATTGGAACATCGTGAACCGCCGCTTCGGCTTCACCCAACTTCGTGAAGATCGCGGAAGCCCGCACCTTTACGCCGGCGTCCAGCGCAGACTTGTCGATGATTCCGAGGATGGTCGAAAGCGACCGGTGCGCGTGGGTATCCTCGGTCTTTACGCCGACATGCGTCGCCGCCATACCGTTCTTCCACACCTTTTCGGCGGTAATCTCCCACCCAGGTACCTGCAATCCCGCCAGCTTCCCGCGTAAATGCTCCAACGGGCACCCGGCGTCCACCAGAGCGCCGAGGGTCATGTCTCCGCTGATCCCGCTAAAGCAATCGAAATAGGCCGCTTTCATGCGATTCCACTCGTTGAGGCTGCCACTCGATACTAGCGGCCCCTTCAAGCCTCGTCAAACACGCCAGCGGTGCCAGGGATGTATCGCACGGCCCGGATTTCGCATGCCTCATTCAGTGGAGAAACCGCCGGAAGACTACTGCCCGCCAGTGGCGGCTGTGGCCGTCTTTGGCTCCAGGTAGTAGCCGTCGCGTGTTTGAACTCTGAGGTCCTTGTTGTAAGTGGTCAGCAATATTTTGTGATACCCCGGTTCCGAATCTTTTGCAGGCGTATAGCCGAGGCTGTATTGGTTGCGCAATTCCTCATCAATCTCTGCGTAAATCTTTTCTACGGTTTCTTTCTTCGAGACCTCAAACAGCCGCCCTCCCGTAGATTTGGAGAGCTGTTCCAGAATTTTCTTCCCGTCGACCTGTTCGTGTTGGGGATAGTTCCCGCCATGCCCTCCATACCCTCCGTGGCCGCCGTGTCCTCCATTAGGGCCCATCCCGGGCGTACCGAAGTGGCCATAGCCCTCTTTGTCGGCGAAGAGAATGGAATAGACAACGGTATCGGCGCGCTGTGCCGCTTCGACCGCCTCCGCCAACGTTTCCTTGCTTCCATGGTCCACGCCGTCGCTCAAAATGACGAGCGCTTTCCTTCCCCGCTGCTTGCTCATCAGTTCGTCGGATGCCAGGTACACCGCATCGTACAGATGGGTTCCTCCGCCTCCTCGTCCATGTCCGCCGCCCGAGCCACCTCCTCTTCCTCCTGGATAACCGCCCGAGCCGGGACCTCGTTGAGGATCAAACTGAGGAGTATCCAGATGCTGCAACGCGGCTTGCAGCTTGGGGCGCGATGCCGTGAGGTCTTGCAGCAGGGTGACGTCAAAATCGAAATTGATGACAGCCGCGACATCCTTTTCCGGCCGCAGCAGGTGATCCAAAAACGAATAACTGGCGGTACGCTCTTGCGCGAGGACGCGGCGCTGGCTCAGGCTGGTATCGACGAGCAGCCCCATGCGCAACGGGAGGTCGCTTTCCTTTGCGAAATAATCAATCGTTTGCGGCTTGCCGTCCTCTTGCAGTTGGAAGGCGTCTTTGCTGAGGTCGGGGACAAGCTTGCCATGCTTGTCTCGGACCGTAGCAAGGACACTGACGGTTTTCACATCGACGGCAATTTTTGGTTGCTGCGCGACCGCAAGCCCCAGCACCGACAGAAGCATGCACGCAGCAATTGCGCGCACCTTGAGGCCGCTCCGCGGCTTCCCAGCCGCTTGATCTTCGGTTGAATTGATCTTCATTCCGCTCCTGAAGGCCGAAGCTGCCCCCATCCACCAGCCACGGAGCCAGTTTGGTGATACATCCGTTGGACGCGGGCGGCGGATTTTTGGTTGACCCGCAGGGCGCCAGCTCACCCCGACCAATGGTGATGTTACTGATATACTGAGGAATTCCAGAAGGTAACCGGAACTAGCTGAGGCCACGTGTACCTGAGCCTGATTCAACGTCTTCGCGACGCACTTTCTGCCCACATCCAGCAGAGCTATGGAGTGGAACTTTCGGTTGTTCTCGAGAAACCTCCGAAATTGGAACTGGGAGAAGCCGCCTCTCCCGTGTGCTTCGAACTAGCCAAGCGGCTGAAGAAAGCTCCCCGCGTCATCGCCCAGGAAATTGCGGCATCGTTGCCAAAGATTGACGGCATCGCGCGCGTGGAGGTGGCGGGCGGGGGATACCTGAACGCGTTCTTCGATCGCGTTGCGTTCTGGCGTTCTCTCGCAGAGACACAAAAGGCTGCGCCTCAAGGCGCAAGTAAAACTGGCCGGCGGGTGATCGTGGAACACACCAGCATCAATCCCAATAAAGCGGCGCATATTGGCCACCTGCGGAATGCTGTGCTCGGTGACACCATGGTGCGCCTGCTGCGCCATACCGACCAAGATGTTGCGGTACAGAACTACATCGACAACACGGGTGTACAGGTTGCGGATGTGGTGATCGCTTTTCAGCACATGGAAAAGAAATCCTTGGGCGAGGTAAAGGCCCTCGCGGCTCAGCCGCACTTCGATTACCTTTGCTGGGACCTGTATGCGAAAGCGACTCAGTTTTTAGAGGAAGACAAAACGCGCGCGGCCAAGCTCCACGGCGATACGTTGCAAGCCATTGAGCATGGCAAGAGCGAGACGGCCGAAATGGCCGCGATCATCGCCGACGCCATCGTGGGCTACCACCTACGCACCATGGCGCGGCTCGGCATCTACTACGAATTGCTGGCGCGCGAGAGCGAGATTCTGCATCTGCATTTCTGGGATGCCGCGTTCGAAAAGCTGAAAGCCAGCGGCGCGATTCAGCTGGTCACATCAGGCAAGAACGCGGGTTGCTGGATCATGCCGTGGACCCACGGCGGCTCCTCTACGGAGGGCGAGGAGGCAAACGAGGAGAACCAAGCCAAGATCATCGTTCGCTCGAATGGCACGGTCACGTACGTGGGCAAAGACATCGCGTATCAGCTCTGGAAATTCGGATTGCTCGGCAAGGATTTCCATTACCGCAGGTGGCCGAATCCGCCGGGCAACAAAACGCTGTGGGCCACCACGGCCGGGAATGACGAACCGGGCGCGCCGCAATTTGGGAGCGCGGAAGCGGTCTACAACGTGATCGACACGCGGCAGGCGTACCTGCAGGATGTGGTGGCCGAGGGATTGCGGGCGCTGGGGCATAAGAAGGAGGCGGATCACTCAATCCACTTCGATTACCAGATCGTTGCGCTCACTCCTCGCTGCGCCCGCGAAATGGGATACGAACTTTCCACCGAAGAAGCCGCAAAGTCCTACGTCGAGGTGAGCGGCCGCCGGGGATTCGGCGTCAAAGCCGACGACCTGATCGACCGGATGCTGGAGGCGGCGAAGGCGCGCGTGCAGGTGAAACAAGCGGACATGCCGGCTGACGAGTTGGCAAAGACGGCCAATGCACTGGCGGTTGGCGCGCTGCGCTTCTTCCTCTTGAAGTTCACACGCAACACAATCATCGCGTTCGATTTCGAAGATGCGCTGAAGGCAGAGGGCGAGACCGGCCCGTATTGCCAATATGCGGTGGTTCGCATTCGAGGCATTCGCCGCAAAGGGGCGGAGGCCACCAGCACGCGCGTGGCGGTAACGACCGAATCGCTCAACCGCCTGCTGAACGGGCAGGAAGGAAATGCCTTCTGGGAACTCCTGCTTCTGAATGGATCACTGGATTCGGCCGTGAACGCGGCGATCAACGCACAGGAGCCCGCCTTTGTCACGAAGTATGCTTTTCAGCTGGCGCAAGCCTTCAGCAATTTCTACCATTCCAACCCGATCCTGAAGGAACGTGACGAGCAGAAGCGAGCGTTTTTGCTAGGCATGACGGAACTGGTCGAGCGCCAACTGATGTGCGCGCTGAGCCTGCTGGGCATCGAAACCCCCGACCGTATGTAACAAATGCAATCGGCTAGAGCGAAGTCACCAGGTGGACGAGGGTTCGGAGGCTGACGCCGGTTGGCCCTTTGGCCAACCACGCCTTTGCATCGTCGTTCCAGGCTGTTCCGGCGATGTCCAGGTGAATCCACGGTGTGTCGCCGACGAATTCGCGGATGAACCACGCGCCGGTGATCGACCCGCCGCCCTTGCCACTTCCGATGTTTTGAATATCGGCGAAACTGCCCTTGATGAATTCGCGATATTCATCGTCCATCGGCAACTGCCACATTTTTTCGCCGGCGGCTTTCGCGCTCGCGAGCAACTTATCGGTCCAAGCCTGGTCGTTTCCAAACACGCCGACGTTGATGTTGGCCAGGGCAACGACGATCGCGCCCGTCAACGTTGCGGCGTCCACCAGGTGTGTCGCACCCAACTGTTTCGCGTAGTGCACCGCGTCCGCAAGAATCAGGCGTCCCTCGGCGTCGGTATTCAGTACTTCGATTGTCTTGCCCGACATGGCGGTCTGAATGTCACCTGGCTTTTGGGCCTTCCCGCCTGGCATGTTTTCCGTGGCTGGCACGACACAAATCACCTTAACGGCAGGCTTCAACGCTGCCAGAGCGCGCATCGCGCCGATCATCGTGGCGCCACCCGCCATATCGTATTTCATTTTCTCCATGCCATCAGCAGGCTTGATGGAGATGCCACCCGTATCGAAGGTCACCGCCTTGCCAACCAGGCCAACTACAGGAGTGCCAGGCTTCAGGTCCGCCGGAGTGTAGGTAATGACGATCATTCGCGGCGGTTCCACGCTGCCCTGCGCGACGCTGAGGAGTGCGCCCATCTTCAGGTCCGCAATCTTCTTTTCATCCAACACGTCGATCGCCAAGCCCACTTCCTTGGCCATGGCTTCGGCTCTTTCCGCCAGGATCTTCGGCGTGAGCATATTGGAAGGTTCATTGACGAGGTCGCGCGCAAAGTTTTGTGCCTCCGCGATAATCCGTCCGCGGGCAATTCCCTTCTCGGCGGCAGCCTTTTCAGCATCCCTGTAGCCCGCAATCGCTACTATGTCGATGAACTTGTCGTTTTTCTTTTCTGTTTTGTACTTATCGGTCTCGAAATCCGAGGTGATCAGCCCTTCCACAAGGGCCTGTGCCGCATCTTCGGTGGCGCCATTTTCGCGCACGGCAAAGACAAATCCGTGAATGGACCGCGATTTCAAATAGCGCAATGCGGCGCCGGCCAGCCTTCGCAGTGTCGCTCCATTGAAGGCATCGCGTTTCCCCGCTCCCACCAGCAGCAATCGCGTCGCCTTTAGTCCAGCGGGGGCGTGCACCAGGGTCAGCTCCAGAGTTTTCCCCCCCAGTTCGCCGCTCTTGATCAACTTGGCCAGCAAGCCGCTGGTGGCCTGATCGAGTTCGCCGATTCTCCCTTGCGCGGCGTCGCCATCCTCAAACACGTAGGTGACCAACGCATCGGTTTCAATGGTATTCAACGGTTTCGAATCCAACGTGATTTGCATGATGTTTCTATCGCCTCCGGTTGCGATACATGGCTTGCTCCGCTTCCCGGCGAGCTTCCTTGGTGCGCTCGTCCTGGCGGCGGTCCCACGATTTCTTCCCTTGTGCCAAAGCAATCTCCACCTTGGCAATTCCGTCGCGGAAATAAATCCGCAAGGGTATGACGGTTAAACCTTTCGACTCGGTGCGGCCCGAGAATTTGTGAATTTCGCGCTTATGCATCAGGAGTTTGCGGTCGCCCAGCGGTTCATGGTTCCAGGGTCCACCCGGCATGTACTGGGCGATATGCGCGTTGACCAGGTAAGCGCCGCTGGGCTTGAAATCGACGAACGCATCGCGAATGTTGGCTTTACCTTCGCGCAAGGCTTTTACTTCGGTGCCGTGCAACACCAGGCCGGCTTCCAGCTTCTCAAGGATATGATAATTGTACGAGGCAGAGCGGTTCTGCGCGACGATGAGCTCGCGAGGGCCCTTGGTTTCTTTGCCCTTTCCCGTCTTGTTATTTGCCTTAGCCACAATCCTCCATTTTACTCGATGCCGCGTCTAAAGCTATGGAAGCTGAAGAGTGGGTTCGCTTCCATCCCCAGCCCTGAACTCGCCGTCAGGTGGTCGAGGCATCGATTGGTGCTTGAGGGTTATCGGTCTGCCCGGCCGGATTCCCATGCCAGGGAGGAAATGGAACATGCGAAAGTGGTCTGCCCGTAGGCGTGTGCCCGGGCTTGCTTGCCGCGCCATTAAGGCGGATGCTAGACTGCAAAGGCAAGCAAAGACGGAATTTGCCCCCAATCCGGTAACCGGAGCACGAATGCGCCGCTGCAGTCAGATTGTCGCTTGGATTTTCCTCGGTATTGCCCTTGCCGGCTGCCCCAAAAAGCAGGGTAAGCAGGACTTTAAAGCCGGTGAACATGCTTACGATTTACAGGATTACGACGCGGCGGTCGACTATTACAGCAAAGCCCTCCAGACCGAGCCGAACAACGCGGCGTACCGCATTAAGCTCAATTATTCCCGCTTCGAAGCCGGCCAACTCCACATTCACCAGGGCGTTAAGCTTCGCGAAAAGGGCGACCTGCAGGGCGCCATCTCTGAATTTCAGCGAGCCACGGTCCTAGATCCCTCAAGCATCGTAGCCGACCAGGAATTGAAGAGGACCCTCGAACTACTGGCGGAGCGTACCCGAGCATCGCAGCCAGAAGAGCAGCCCATTTTGGAGAACGGCCAGCCGGCGCTGGCTTCGCAACCGCCGGAGCTCAAGCCCCTCTCGCGCGCTCCGATCAATCTGAAGATGTCCAACGACTCCAAGGTCATATTCGACACGATTGGGAAGCTCGCGGGCCTGACCGTCATTTACGACCCGGACTTGCAGGCTCGCCGCATCACGACAGAATTGAACAACGTGACGCTCGAGCAGGCGCTGGACATCGTTTGCCTGGAAAGCAAAACCTTCTGGAAGCCTGTTACCGAAAACATCATCATGGTGATTCCAGACCAGACGCAAAAACGCCGTGACTATGACGAGCAAGTGGTTCGCACGTTCTATCTGAACAACATCGCCGTAGCGCAGGATCTGACCGAGGTAACCACCGGCCTCCGCCAGTTGCTCGACTTAAAACGCATTCAGCAGGTCAATGCGCAAAGCGCGATCATCGTCCGCGATACGCCGGACAAGCTGGCCCTGATCGAGAAGATCATCAGCGACATCGATAAGGCGAAGCCGGAGGTCATCATCCAGGTTGAAGTGCTCGAGGCGCGAACTGACCACCTACGCAATCTCGGTATCCTGCCACCGCAGAGCACATCGGTCACAATCAATCCGAACAATACCTCGAGCAGCAGTTCTTCTTCGACGACAACGACCACTTCGAACAACACCATTACACTCAACCAACTGACCCACCTGAATCAGAATGACGTTATCTTCACCATTCCCAGCGCCACGGCCAACTTCCTGATGACCGACTCAGCAACGAAAATCATAGAAAACCCGGAGATCCGGGCGATTGATGGGCAAGCCGCGAAGCTTCGTATCGGCGACCGCGTGCCGGTGGCGACCGGCAGCTATCAGGCGGGGGTCGGCGTGGGCACCACGGCGGGCGCAGGGTTCGTGAATCCGCTGGTCAACACGCAATTCCAGTACATCGACGTCGGTGTGAACATCGACGTCACTCCGCACGTTCACGTCAACCGGGACGTGAGTATGAAGCTGCTTGTGGAGGTTTCGTCGGTGACCGGCTACCAGAACATCGGTGGCATCCAGCAGCCCATCATCAGTCAGCGCAAAATCGAGCACGAAATCCGCTTGAAAGAAAATGAAGTCAGCATCCTAGGCGGATTGATCGACCGCATCGACACCAAGACTCTGAACGGCTGGCCCTGGCTGGCCAAGATTCCGGTGATGCGCTATCTCTTCTCGACGGAGAACGTGGAACATCAAGACAACGAAGACATCATCGTATTGATTCCCCACATCGTTCGCATGCCGGAATGGACCAAGGCCAATCTGCGAAGCCTGTATGCCGGTACGGAATCGATGCCCGCCGTCCGCAAAGAATTAGACGTCAAGTCTCCAGCCTCGAATCCGGCGCCCGGCTCAGCCAATTTCGGAACGCCGGCGGAACAGCAGCCCGGTGCCGCAATTCCCGCAACCCCTGCCAGTGGCCCGGCTGTCGCTAGTCCCGGACCGGGTTCGGCCACCGCCGCCCCCTCCCCGCAAGTAAGCGGCCCGCGCATTCGCTTTGAGCCCGCAGCGTTAAATCTGAGTCCGGGACAAACCGCGACACTCGGCATCGTGGTCGAAAATGTTTCGGATCTATTCTCCGTGCCGATGATGCTGCAATACAACCCGGCGGTGATCAGCATCGAGGAAGTGCGCCACGGCGGATTCTTGTCGGGCGGCACGCAAGAAATCGCGATCGTCCAACGAGTGGACAAAGAGCACGGTCAGGCCATTATTTCGGCGACCCGGCAACCGAACACTCCGGGCGTGAACGGTAGCGGCACGCTGTTGGGCGTAGTGATAAAAGCGATTGCTCCGGGTAGCTCGGCGCTCTCGATCGTGCAGATTAACGCGCGCGATTCACAGCAGAAACCGATTCCATTAGTCACCAGCGAGGCTTCACTTCGCGTGCAATAGCGGGCTGCAGCGAAGAGGTGAGCATGACGACGATTCGCCAAACGAAACGCCGCTTGAACGCCGACAAGGGCATGACCCTTCTCGAGTTGATCATTTCCTGCGCGATTCTGCTCATTCTTTGCTCCGCCGCACTCCCGATCGCCCGTTACACCGGTTGGCGCATGCGCGAGCGCGCATTGAAGCAGGACCTCCGTGACATGCGCGAGGCAGTTGATCGCTACAAAACTCTTGCAGACAAGGGTCAGATTCGCGTCGATCCGCTCGCGGGAGGCTATCCGCCGGACCTCGAGACTCTGGTGAAAGGTGTTCCCCTGGTTGGCGCCGCCGGGCAAACCAAGACCATTCACTTCCTTCGCCGGATCCCCATCGATCCCATAACCAAGCAGGCCGATTGGGGCCTTCGATCCGTCGAGGACGATCTCGACTCAACCAGCTGGGACGGAAAGAACGTTTTCGACGTATATTCCAAGTCCGACGCGACAGCGATGGACGGAACCAAATACTCGAGTTGGTAAACACGATGCTGCCGCTGCAAATCACATCCCGTTTTGAAACCGCAGGCTCCGGTAAATGCAAGTCCTCCCGCGGCTTCACGATCATCGAACTGATGATCGTCATCGCGATTATTCTCATACTCGTGGGCATCGGCGTCGGTATGTATCAACGGTCAATTCAAGGCGCGCGGGAATCGGTCTTGAAAGAAGACCTGCAGACCATGCGTCAGGCCATCGACAACTACACTCTGGATAAGCAGCAGGCGCCGCAATCGCTCCAGGACCTCGTCGAGGGACACTACCTCCGCGCCGTGCCGATCGACCCGGTTTGCAGGCAGGAGTGGGTACTTCATTTCAGCGACACCGTGATTTCGCCGGACCAGACCGGATCGGGCATCGACGATGTTCACTCCGCGTGCGAAGGCACTGGTCTTTCTGACCAGACGCCATACAACACGTGGTAATTTGCGCGCCTACCTCTTCGAGTGGAAATGGCGTCGCGCTTGCGCTACTTCGCTCTCTCCATGTAGCCTTGAAGTTAGTCCACGAAAGCTTGATTCACTCATAGGAACGAAGGACGCGTAGTTTGCTTAACACTGTCTCGGTTCTGCCTCAGCGGATGCTCCTGAGGCACTCGGCACCAATCAGTCCCGATACGTTCGAACATTTCGGTCGCTGCAGGTGCGTACGAAACTCGGTTTCCTAGAAAGGCGCAGCGCTTGTGCGGAATTGCCGGCTTCACTCATAAGAACAAGAAAGCTCCTGAGGGCCGCATTCAGAAGGCTATAGCCACGCTACACCATCGTGGCCCGGACCAGCAGGGCGCGTTTTCCGCTGAAGCCTTCTCTTGCTGCGCTGCACGGCTGAAGATCATCGACCTGCAATGCGGTAATCAGCCCATTCTCGAAAATGCGGGCGAGTGGGGCATCGTTTTCAACGGGGAAATCTACAATCACATCGAACTTCGCCACGAACTGGAAGGCCTCGGCCACCAATTCGCATCCCATTCCGACACAGAGACCGTTTTGAAGGCGTTCCTTCAGTGGGATTTGCAGAGCATCGCGCGCTTGCGGGGCATGTTCGCCTTTGCGATCTGGCATAAGTCCTCGCGACGGCTCGTTCTGGCCCGCGACCGCGTTGGCATCAAACCGCTCTATTACTCGCGCGTTGGCGAAGACCTTTATTTCGGTTCCGAACTCAAGGCGCTGTTCGTTCATCCGGAAATCCCGCGAAAGCTGTCCCTCGAGGGCCTCGACTGCTATCTCGCGTTAAACTACATCCCCTCCCCGTGGACGTTGATTGACGGTATTGTGAAGCTCCCTCCAGGCGATTGGCTGGAATGGCGCGACGGAGTAGTTACCACCGGAACCTACTGGAAGTTGCCGTACGGAAATCTCCGCAACATTTCGATGACTGAGGCCAAGGAAGAGCTGGATCGCCTCATGAAAGACTCCGTTCGCGAACACATGATTTCCGACGTGCCTCTGGGCGTTTGGCTGAGCGGCGGCGTGGACTCCACATCAATTCTTCATTACGCCTCGCAAGCCACATCCGCCCAGCTCAGAACATTTTCGATCTCGTTCCGCGGGCGCAGCTTCGATGAGACGCAGTATGTGCACGCCGCCGTGAAGCAATACCACACCGATCATGACGAGATGGACCTGAACCCCAGCGTCGACTTGCAAGCTGCCATTGAAGAATTTGCGTACTATTCGGACGAGCCGAGTGCCGACGCGGGCGCCCTGCCGGTATGGTTTCTTTCGAAACTCTGCAAGCGGAAGACTACCGTCGCGCTCAGCGGTGAAGGAGCGGATGAACTCTTCGGTGGTTATCTGACGTACCGAGCCGACCGCATGGCCCGCACCATCCGCAAGTGGCCTCGCGCGTTCCTATCGCTGGGGCTGGCCGCTATTCGCCGCTGGCCAGTCTCCGATGAAAAGATGGGCTTTGATTACAAGGCCACTCGCCTGCTCGAAGGCTGCTTGATGGAGCCGGAAGTGGCCCACGCCTACTGGAACGGCACGTTCGCCAAAAACGATCTCAATCGCCTGGTAAGCAGGCCCATGCCGGACTCGCTCGCGGAGATTCTCGGCCAGATCCGCGACCTGCCTCCGGTGAACGACGACCTAGCGCCCTATCTCTGGCTCGATCAAAAGTATTATCTTGCCGACGATATACTTACCAAGAGCGACCGCATGAGCATGGCGCATTCCGTGGAAGTCCGTCCGCCCTTCCTGGATCACCGCATCATTGAATTCGCCGCTTCCCTTCCGACTTCACTCAAGATTCAGGGAGCGAAACAAAAGGTTGTACTCAAGCAGCTGATGGCGGACAAACTGCCGCAGACGATTCTCCATCGCAAAAAAACGGGCTTCGACATTCCCGCCCACGAGTGGTTACGCGGGCCGCTTCGTAACCTGCTCGTCGATACCATGCGCTTTGGCCTGCGCGAATACGGGTCCTTGTTTCAAAAGGACACCATTGAAGAATTGATGGACCGCCACTTCCGACGCGAGACCAACATCGGCTATCACCTCTGGGGCTTCCTCACACTGTTTCTCTGGATGAAAAAATGGCAAGTGGCAATTTAACTGGCTCCACAACGAATGGTAATTGGCGCACCTACCTGGCTGTGGTTCTCATTGCGGCCGCCGTCTATTTCGGGTGCATCGTCTCTCCGCCCTCTCTTCAGGACGACGTCGACGCTGTTCAGGCACAAATCGCCAAGACCATGCTCCTGACGGGCGACTGGGTGACGGCGCGCCTCGATGGCGTGCTGTACCTGGAGAAGGCGCCGCTGATTTATTGGATGATCGCTTTCTGTTACAAGGTTTTCGGCTTTCACGATTGGGCCGCGCGCGTTCCGGTTGCACTTTCCTCGATCCTGCTAGCGCTGCTCACGGCCGCGTTTGGAACCTGGGCGTTTGGCAAGCGGGTCGGATTGTACGCCGGCATGTGTATCGGCACCTGCGTGGGATTATTCCTCTTCACGCGCATCCAGATTCCAGATGTCATGCTCACCGGCACCATCGCGCTGTCTATGTGGGCATTCCTCCGCGTGCTCGATCCAGAGGAGAAGAATCCGCGCGTTTGGTCGATTATTCTTGCCGCGAGTCTGGGAACCGGCCTGCTCCTCAAGAGCCTGGTCGGTGTTGTGTTTCCGGTAGCCGGCGCGCTGATCTATCTGGCTCTCACACGCCAGCTCTTTCTCCGCCGCACCTGGCAACGCTTGCACCCCTTTACGGGCGCGCTCATAGCGCTTGCGATTGCGGTTCCGTGGCACGTGATTGCGGCGCTGCGGAATCCTCCTTACTTCGCATGGACGCTGCACAGCGGTCCCGGCGAATACCACGGCTTTCTATGGTTCTACTTCATCAACGAGCAACTCCTGCGATTCCTGAACATGCGCTACCCGCGCGACTACAACACGGTTCCGCGCCTGTATTTCTGGCTCTTCCATTTCCTGTGGCTGTTCCCGTGGAGCGCGTACATCCCGTCGATCTTCAAGCTGTCCTTTAAGCCGACAGATCGGGCTGGACAGACGCGTCTGCTTGCTCTGTGCTGGACTGGCTTCATGCTGGTCTTCTTCACTTTCTCGACGACGCAAGAGTATTACTCGATGCCCTGCTACCCTGCGCTCGCGCTTCTGATCGGCTGCGCTATGGCTACGGAGTCCTCGTGGGTGCGTGGTGGAACTCGCCTCCTTGGTGTCATCGCGGCTATCGCCACCATCGCTTGCTTTGCCATCGCCTTCCAGGTCCGGAATCTTCCCACACCCGGCGACATCTCGAACGCACTGTCCTCGCACCCTTCGGCGTACACGCTCTCGCTGGGACACATGCTGGATCTGACCTTTGATTCGTTCGCCTATCTCCGGCTTCCACTCATCGTCGCGGGCATCGCGTTTCTGATCGGCGCTCTCGGTAATCTAGGGAGTAAGGGCATCCGTGCAGCTGTGCTGTCTGCGGTAATGATGATTCTGTTCTTTCACGCGGCGCGCCTCGCCCTGGTCGTTTTCGATCCGTTTCTTTCTTCCCGCCCGCTGGCAACGGCTTACCTAAAATCCGCGCCGGGCAAGCTGATTCTCGACCATCACTACTACACGTTCTCTTCTGTCGTGTTCTACACCGGGACCGACCCGCTCCTCTTGAACGGCAAGTTCAACAATCTGGAATACGGGGCCGCTGCCCCAGATGCTCCGCCGGTCTTTCTGAATGACGCACAATTCGTTTCTCTGTGGAACGGTGGCGATCGCTACTACCTGGTTGGCACCAACAAGGCCATTGCCCGGATGGAATCGCTAGTAGGGAGCGGCGCAGTCCGCACCGTGGTGGCGAGCGGCGGCAAGAAACTGGTCACCAATCAATCGGTTGAATCAGTGCCCGTGCCCTAAATCCGCAATCAACGGGTTGTCGAAATCCCACAGGCTCGTGTAGTCTGGATAAATATCGAAATTGCTGAAGTTTGGATTCACATCATCTGGAGATACGAATGAAGATTATTGTTCTGGGCGGCGACGGATATTGCGGATGGGCTACGGCCCTCTACCTATCCGCCAAGGGCCACGCCGTTACGATTGTCGATAACTATTTGCGCCGACAGTGGGATCACGAGCTCGGCGCACAGACGCTGACGCCGATTCAACCTCTCAGCGACCGCGTTCGCACCTGGCATCGCCTCACCGGCAAGACCATCGACGCCGCCATTGGCGACGTGTGCGATTACGATTTTCTCTATTCCACAATCAAGGCCATCGAGCCTGAGACCATCGTTCATTTCGCCGAGCAGCGCTCTGCGCCTTATTCGATGATCGACCGCAAACATGCCGTTTTTACCCAGGTCAACAACGTTGTCGGTACCCTGAATGTGCTTTTCGCGATGCGCGAGGCCGCGCCAGATTGCCACATCGTCAAGCTTGGGACGATGGGAGAGTACGGCACACCGAACATCGATATCGAAGAAGGCTACATCAAGATCGAGCACAACGGGCGGTCGGACGTGCTTCCCTTCCCGAAGCAGCCCGGTTCGTTCTATCACCTTTCGAAAGTCCACGACAGCCACAACATGATGTTTACGTGTAAGATCTGGGGTCTGCGCGCTACCGATCTCAACCAGGGAGTGGTGTACGGCACGGTGACCGACGAGACCACACTCAGCGAGGCACTCATCAACCGCTTCGACTATGACGATGTCTTCGGAACGGTGCTGAATCGCTTTTGCGTGCAAGCCGCTATCGGCCAACCGCTCACGGTATACGGCAAAGGCGGTCAGACTCGAGGCTTCCTGGATATTCGCGACACAGTCCGGTGCGTCGAGCTCGCCTGTTTGAATCCTGCCAACAAGGGCGAATGCCGCGTGTACAACCAGTTCACCGAACAGTTCTCGGTGCTCGATCTTGCGCACAAGGTTCAGACCGCCGCCAAGCATCTGGGGCTCAACGTCGAAATTGACCACATTCCTGACCCGCGCGTGGAGGCCGAGGCGCACTATTACAACGCAAAGCACTCCAAGCTGATCGATCTGGGACTCAAACCTCACTTGCTCTCAGAGTCTTTGCTCGACTCCCTGGTCAACATCGCCATTCAGTACCGCGACCGCGTCGATAGCACACTGATGCTGCCGCAGGTCAGCTGGCGCGAAACGCATAACACTCGCAAGCTACAGAGCAAAGTTTCCGGAAAGCCCGCCGCGGCGGAGCCCGCGAAGGTCGCCGTCAACAAAGCGCCAGGCAAATAACTTTTGTTCAGATTGTCGGGCCTCCGTTGGAGGGGAACAACCTTCCCGGAGGCCTTCTTAATTTTTAGAATGTGGAGTTCGCCGCTCCGCGGGCCCGCCCGTTGTCTTCCCGCAGGACCAACTGCCCTTCCCGCAGTTCATAATCCACGCCGCGCCAGCGAATGTAGCTTCGAGCGAAACTGGTGAGCCACACCAGAAAGGCCAGCGCATCCCAGAACGGGATCAACGCGCAGTTCTTCCACAGGCCCTGTTGCTTCAGTCCGTAAGCACCAATCAGCCATGTGATGAGCACACGGGAGGCAAAGTACCCTCCAAGATATGCCGTGGCCACTGCAACGGTGGGATGCACTACCGAGGCGAACAAACTCCAGGGCAATCCCCAGGTAAACAACAATCCGAAGTGGCCCCAGGGGCGCATCTTCCGCATCACCGTCATCCAGCGCGCGCGCTTCGCAAATAATTCTCTTACCCCCTGGTAATCCGGCGTGGTCGCCACTGTATACGGGAGCAACTTCATCTCAACGCCCTGCTCCGCGATCAGCCGTCCGAACAGCAAGTCGTCCGCGGGGCGGTTCTCCAAAACGCGAAATCCGCCGAATTTCTGCACCATCTGCTTCGTGGAGACCATCGTTGGACCGAGAGCAAAATGCACACCGTCCAGTTTCCATGCCACCAGGATTCCCGCATAGAAGTCTGAAATCATGCCCATACTCTGGAGCCGCTCGACGAACGATTTGTCCTCCGTCGAGACATAGAAGCAAGTTACGCCGCCGACCTTGGGATCGCGCAGCGGCGCCACCACTGTCCGTAGATAGTCCGGCGTAACGCGCACGTCCGAATCGTTGATTACGAGGTGCTCGTACTTCGCTTCGCGCGTCATCAACCCAAGCTTCGCCACTTTGTCATTGATGACGTCGATTCCCGAACTATAGAGCAAGCGAATTTGCCGGTCGGGGAAATCCCGAATCAGTTTTTGAATGACCGGAACCGCGGGATCCGTTGCATCCGTCGTGCAGAACAGCAACTCATACTCCGGATAGTCCTGGCGGCACAGGCTGGCGAAGTTCTCGTATGCCTCCGGGTCCAGTCCCTTCACGGGCTTCAGATTACTAATCGGGGGTGCAAATGCCGCTGCGTCGAACTTTTCTCGCCGAGGCGAGGAGAAAAATTGAAAGGAGCTCAGGATGGCCAGAAAATAGTAGATGAATGGAACAGCCGCGAGAAACAACAGGAGATACTGGACAAATCGCAAGTGGGACGACCCTCTTCCCGGTTGAGTGTTGCGGAGACCAATTTCGGGATCATTTCGCGCTTACTCAATCCGTGTTTTTCAGGCTAACACAGCCTTACCATGCCACAAAGACGCGCTTGACGGGCACGCCGTTTCTTTGACCATTCCGCAGAATCGCGTAAGATGCTAGAGAAACCTTTTTTTTACGGCGATATTGCTCATCTTGGAATCCACTCAAACGCACTTGGATCATCACGAACATCACGCGCGGCGACTGCAACTGAAAACCATCCCGCTGATTCTGATCAGCATCGTGCTGGGCCCGCTCGGAAATGTTCTGCTCGGCAAAGGTATGAAATCGGCCGGGCACCTCGAGTTGCATGGCGTAAGCGATCTGCTCCCGGTCGCCTTCCGGGTCTTCTCTTCCCCTATCCTGTGGCTGGGGATCGCGTGTCTCATCGGGTTCTTCGTGGTCCACATGCTTCTGCTGACGTGGGCGGATTACAGCTACGTGCAGCCCGCCACCGCGCTTTCCTACGCTACCGTAGCTGTGCTGAGCTATTTTCTGCTTGGCGAATACGTTTCCCCGTTGCGCTGGGCGGGAATCGCAACGATTTGCTTCGGCGTGCTGGTTGTCGGTCGTACCCCCCCTAACACCACGGCGGTTCCGTAGCCATGCTCGAATACATCCTTTTCTTTTTTATCGTGGTTGCGGGGACTGGCGGTGAACTCTGCCTTAGCCGCGCGATGAAGAGCATCGGAGAGATTCACGACTTCCGACCGCGGTCACTGCTTCGCTTCATCGGTGAGGCCATTCGCCTTCCATGGCTGTGGGCTGGCGTTTCGCTGATGGCGCTCGGATTCTTTTCGCTGCTCGCGATTCTGTCCTTCCTCGAAGTCAGTTTCGTGGTTCCGGTCAGCGCTTTGAGCTACGCTGCCGGTGCTTTCGGAGCAAAATTATTTCTGGGCGAGCGGATTAGCCGGCACCGCTGGATGGGCATCGCTGTCGTTACGATCGGCGTGACGCTGGTGTGGTGGAGCCGCCGGTAGACACTCACTGGTTCCACCTTTCGCGGACGGAAGGTTTTGGGCGCAGTTTGACGGAACTCCGCCCGTTCGCTACAGTGGTTGTGCGGGGTGGAGCAGCCTGGTAGCTCGTCGGGCTCATAAATCCCAGCAATTCGCATCGGGTCCTACTAACCTAAACAAATCCAAAGAGATATTCTCGCCTGCCTCGTCAAATCACCCGATGTCTTTGGGCATTCAGCCCCTGGTTTTACGCCAGGGGCTTCGTATTGTACGCCGTGCATGTTCGACAGCTTGGAGGTGAAAGTCCTCTACCAACCTGATGGAGGTGAAGGGTAGCGAAG
>Ga0335077_10001066_pt1 | contig 32152 bp, 33 predicted proteins | sample Lox_Sample_31_FD_207151 | JGI IMG/M metagenome (GOLD analysis project Ga0335077, IMG submission 207151) | Soil microbial communities from Loxahatchee National Wildlife Refuge, Florida, United States - Lox_Sample_3.1 | ecosystem: Environmental > Terrestrial > Soil > Wetlands | place: USA... | reverse complement strand
GTGTTGTAGTACACGCCGGTCATCTCCTCCTCGTACAGAGGGACGACGATGACCATCGAATGCTTGGCCGCGTACTCCCGCATGAGCTGCGTCGTCTCGCCATCGGGGATGCGCTCGGCCGCCACGTACCATTTCTTGTCCTGGCTCGGGCAGAAATAGGGCTGGGTGCAGACTTCCTGGAAACACAGAACCTGCACCTCCTGCTTGCCCGCGGATTCGACCATCGGCACGAGCGCCTCGATCATCTTGTCGCGGATCTGCTTGGGCGTCATCTCCGTGCTGCCCTTCAGGGCCATCTGGATCAGGCCTGCCTTCAGTGTGCTCATCGTCGTTCTGCCTCTGTCATTCGGTGCCCCGCAACGCAACGCCCTACTTCTGCGCCATGTCCCAGATCTTGTGCGTCCAGGCGCCCTGCGGCTTCTTGGTGATCACCGGCTCCGACTTGCCGGAGAGCAGCGTGTTCACGGTGCGCTCGTACGACTTGGGCTCGAGATAGCCGAGCTTGCCGCCTTGCACCAGCTTCGCGATCTCCAGCATCTGCGTGGTCTGATGCTGCTTGGTCTGCGCACCGGAGGCGTCGTTGTTCAGGACGATCTGCACCGCTTCCTCCTGGTGCTTGATGGCATAGTCCCAACCTTTCATCGACGCCTTGATAAAGCGGGCGAGCTTGTCGGCCATCTTCGGATCGTTGATCGACTTCTCGAGCGCGTACAGCCCGTCTTCCAAGGTCGCCACGCCTTGGTCTTCGTACTTGAACACCAGGAGCTGGTCCTGCTTCATGCCGGCTTCGATCAGCTGCCAGTATTCGTTGTAGGTCATGGTCGAAATGCAATCGGCCTGCTTCTGCAGCAGCGGATCGACATTGAAGCCCTGCTTGAGCACTTTGACCGCGTCGCCCCCGCCCGAGGTCTTGTAGCCGAGCTTGTCCATCCAGGACAGGAACGGATACTCGTTGCCGTAGAACCAAACGCCCAGGGTGCGCCCCTTGAAGTCCTGCGGTGTCTTCACGCCGGAGTCCTTGCGGCAGGTGAGCTCCATGCCGGAGCGCTGAAACACCTGGGAGATATTCACCATGGGCACGCCCTTCTCGCGCGTGGCCAATGCCGACGGCATCCAGTCCACGATCACGTCCGCGCCGCCGCCCGCGATCACCTGGCTGGGATTGATGTCGGGACCGCCCGGCTTCACCGTCACGTCCAGGCCGACCTCCTTGTAGAAGCCTTTATCCTTGGCGACGTAGTAGCCGGCGAACTGCGCCTGGGTGACCCATTTGAGCTGCAACGTCAGCTTGTCTTGAGCGCAAGCCGCGCCCGTGGCGAGCGCGAGCAGCGTGGCTGCAATCGACGCCAGTGTCTTATTCGTCATGGTGTTCCCGTCTCCCTGTAGGTGAAAGTGAAGGTGCAACGCTCAGCTGCGGTAGGACGGATGCCAGAACGTACAGGCCCGTTCCACCACGGCGATCAAACCATAGAACATCGATCCGGCCAGCGCCGCGATCGCGATCACGGCCCAGACCACGTCCACGTTGAGCTTGGCCACCTCGGTGCTGATGCGAAAGCCCAGGCCGAGGATGGGCGAGCCGAAGAACTCCGCGACGATGGCCGAGATCAGCGCGAGCGTGGAGTTGATCTTGAGCGCGTTGAAGATGAAGGGCAAGGCCGAGGGCAGCCGCAGCTTGGCGAGCGTCTGCCCGTACCCGGCCGCCAGGCAGTGCATCAGGTCGCGCTGCATGGCGTCGGCCGAGGCCAGCCCGGCAAGCGTATTGACGAGCATGGGGAAGAACGTCACGACCACGATCACCGCCGCTTTCGACTGCCAGTCGAACCCGAACCACATCACCATGATCGGCGCGATGCCGACGATCGGCATCGCGCTCAGCAGGTTGCATAGCGGCAGCAGGCCGCGCTTGAAGAACGGGATGCGGTCCGCCACCACCGCCACCACGAAGCCCAGCGCGGAGCCCAGCGCGAAGCCCGCCAGCACCGCTTTCAGGAAGGTCTGTCGGAAGTCCGGCCAGAGGATGTCCATCCGCGTGGCCAACACACGGCCGACCTGCGCTGGCGACGGCAACAGAACCTGCGGCACGGCGAACCCCACCACGAGCACCTGCCACAGATACAGCACCGCCACGCCGAACAGCGCGGGCGCGACCAGCGCAGCCATGCCGCGTCCTGGCACGCGGGCAAGCCTCTCCAGCCGCTCCCAGAGCAGCAGCGTCCAGCCGCTAAGAAACAGCCACAGGCCCGGCGCCTCCAAGCCGAACGCTCCCGCGCCTTGTAACAGGAGCAGCGGCGCGCACGCGCCGAGAACCAGCGCTAGCAACGAGAGTCCATGTTCGAGCGCGGAACTCCACTGACGAAGCAGCACCAAGGCGCCTGCAAGCGTGGCCACGGCACAGCTCAGAGCCGGGCCACTCCACCCTTCGCTGCCGACCGGGGCGAGAAGCCCGGCGAGCATCAACGCCGGAGCGAGCAGCCGAGTGAGCCGAAGGTTCACGCCGAGGTCCCCTGCCCGCGCATCACCGCCCGCTCCACGCCGCCCACGAGGAACACCAACGCGACGCCGACCAAGGAGGCCATGATGAGCGCCGACCAGATCTGGATCGTCTGCCCATAGTAGGAACCGCTCAGCAGCCTTGCGCCCAGCCCGGCCTGCGCCCCGGTGGGGAGCTCGCCCACGATCGCGCCCACCAGGCTCACGGCGATCGCCACCTTCAGACTCGCGAACAGGAACGCCGTGGCGGCGGGCCAGCGTAGCTTCCAGAACACCTGGGCCGGGCTGGCGTTGTAGGTGCGCATGAGATCGAGCTGCAGTGGGTCCGGCGAGCGCAACCCCTTGACCATCCCGATGGTCACGGGAAAAAAGCACAGATACATCGAGATGATCGCCTTGGGCAGCAGGCCGCTCAGTCCCACGTTGCCGAGCACGACGACGATCATGGGCGCGATGGCGAGGATCGGCACCGTCTGAGACGCGATGATCCACGGCAGAAGGCTGCGATCCAGCACGGTGAGATGCACGATTCCCGCCGCCAATAGGATGCCCAGCACGGCGCCGAACAAGAACCCGAGCACAGTCGCGGACACGGTCACGCCGGCGTGGAACACGAGGCTGCGCTTGCTGTCGATCGGCGTGCCGAGCACCGACTGGTACAGGTCCTGCGCGACCTGGTGCGGCGCCGGCAGCACCGGGCGCTCCATCGACCAGCAGCCGCGGATGAGCTCTCGCGCGCTCCAGGAGCCTTCGGCGCCGCCCAAGCGTTCGATCACCTGCGGCGAATTGAGCCAGATAGCCAGTGCATACCACGCGACCAGGATCAGCGCGAGCACGGTCGCCACCGGCACGACGCGCTGCATGAGCAGGCTCGCGCCGGCGGCCCGCGCCAGAGGCGGGAGTGCTACCGCGTCAGTCGTCATAGCTGTGTCCGGCGCGCAGCGCCTGACGCACGCGGTGCGCGACCTCGAGAAACTCCGGCGCCTCGCGCACGTCCAGCCCGCGTGCCGCAGGCAGGCGGCTCTCGATGACCTCCAGGATGCGCCCGGGCCGCGGACTCATCACCACGATCCGGCCGGACAGAAACACGGCCTCGGAGATGGAGTGCGTGACGAAGATCACCGTCTTCTGCGTCTGCTGCCACAGGCGAAGAAGCTGCTCGTTGAGATGGTCGCGCGTGATCTCGTCCAGCGCGCCGAACGGTTCGTCCATCAGCAGCAGGTCGGGCTCGAACGCCAGAGCGCGAGCGAGCGACACGCGCTGCTGCATCCCACCGGAGAGCTGCCACGGGTGCTTGCGCTCGAAGCCTGACAGGCCCACCATCGCGAGATATCTCTCGGCGCGCGCCCTGCGCTCGGCCGCAGGCATGCGCATGATCTCCAGCGGCAGCATGACGTTGCGCAGCACGTTGCGCCAGGCATACAGCGCCGGCGCTTGAAACACGTAGCCGTATGCGCGCGCGAGACGGGCTGACGCGGGGCTCACGCCGTTGACGGTGACCCCGCCGGCGGTGGGCGTGGCGAGATCGGCGATCACGCGCATGAGTGTCGTCTTGCCGCAGCCGGAAGGCCCGATGAAGGACACGAACTCGCCGCGCCGGACCGACAGGTCGATGTCGGAAAGCGCCACCACCGGCCCGTCTGCGGTCTGGTAAGTCAGCGACAGCTTGCGAATGTCGATCGCGATTGGGGTGCCGGCGAGTGGGAACGCCGCGCTGCGGGCGGCAGGTGCAGCCGAAGGCTGAGGTGCCAGAGCGGCTTGCGAGATGGAGTCGGAGGGGGGCATGGCCGGGGCTCAGCGGTTGCCCATCCGCGCGACCGCAGCGGTTGCGCTGTGCACTGCACTTCGGACTGCTCGTTGCGCGCGCGGCCCGGTTCGGGGAGTGCGCCGGTCTTGCCAGACCGGCCCTGCTGGAGCGTTCATCTTCGTGTTCCCCGAGGCTGCTCGGGGGGCTGGTCAGGCCTTATCAGCGCTTCGCGCCGTCTGCGTGCATCGGCTCGTGCGATCGAGCCCAGGATACCACGGAGCCCGGGCCGGCAACGTGCCACGCAGCGACGCGCACCCGCATGAGAGTGTAAAATTCAGCCTCAGGATTCTGCACTCAACCACTCTGGGATGATTTCTCTCACGATCAACGGCACGGCGCGTCGCTTCGATGGGCCGCTTAGCGTGGCGGAGCTGCTCGAGCGGCTGGAGTTGACAGGCAAGCGCATCGCCCTGGAGCGCAATGGGGAAATCGTGCCGCGCGGAAGCTTCCAGGAGCAGCGTCTGGCCGACGGCGACAAGCTGGAGGTCGTGGTCGCTGTCGGAGGCGGCTGACGGGCTGCGGCACACGGATTCCGGATCACGTCTTGATGGATCAACTGATCATCGCGGGCAAGCCCTACTCCTCCCGGCTTCTGGTGGGTACGGGCAAGTACAAGGACTTCGCGCAAACGCGCGCGGCGGTGGAGGCGAGTGGCGCGCAAATCGTCACCGTCGCTATACGCCGCACCAACATCGGCCAGAACCCCAACGAGCCGAACCTGCTGGATGCGCTGCCGCCGAGCCGCTATACCATCCTGCCCAACACCGCCGGATGCTACACGGCACAGGACGCTGTGCGTACGCTGCGGTTGGCGCGCGAGCTGCTCGACGGCCATGCGCTGGTCAAGCTCGAGGTGCTGGGCGACCCGCGTACGCTCTACCCGAACGTCGTGGAGACGCTCTCCGCCGCCGAGACGCTCGTCAAGGAGGGGTTCCAGGTGATGGTCTACACCTCGGATGACCCCATCATCGCCAAGCGTCTAGAGGAGATCGGGTGCGTCGCGGTGATGCCGCTCGCGTCGCTGATCGGATCCGGGATGGGCATCCTCAACCCCTACAACCTGCAGATCATCATCGAAAACGCGAAGCTACCGGTGCTCGTAGATGCCGGCGTGGGCACGGCATCCGACGCCGCGATCGCCATGGAACTGGGCTGCGACGGCGTGTTGATGAATACCGCCATCGCCGCGGCGAAGGACCCGGTGCGGATGGCGAGCGCGATGCGTAAGGCCGTGGAGGCGGGGCGGGAAGCCTATCTTGCAGGGCGGATGGCGAAGAAGCTCTACTCCGCATCGCCCAGCTCCCCCACTTCCGGCGCCATCGCGCCGATCCAGAACAAGGTCGCTTGACCTTCCTCTCGTCCAGCGTTCAAGCAGCGAAGCGCTGATTAGCGCCCTCCCCTTCAAGGGGAGGGACCACGTCGTATGGCCGGTGGCTCCGGTACCGCAATGGATAGTCCACATTCCGGGCGCCGTCCTGTGCGCAGCTATGTGCTGCGTCAGGGGCGGATGTCCACTGGCCAGAAGCGAGCGTACGACAACCTGCTCGCGCGCTACGCCGTGCCCTACTCGGCGCGGCCGCTCGATCTCGCCCGGCTTTTCGGCCGCGAGGCGCCGAGGATTCTGGAGATCGGCTTCGGCATGGGCGAGACCACCGCATGGATCGCAGCTTCTCACCCCCAGAACGATTACCTCGCAGTCGAGGTGTATTCGCCGGGCGTGGGCAGTCTGCTCAAGCAGATCGCCGAGCAGCGGCTGGCCAACCTGCGCATCATTCAGCACGACGCCACCGAAGTGGTCGAACACATGATCCCCGCCGGCGCCCTGTCTGGGATCCATGTGTTCTTCCCCGACCCCTGGCCGAAGCGGCGCCATCACAAGCGACGCCTGATCCAGCCGGCCTTCGTGCGCCTGCTGGCAACGCGACTCACTGCCGCGGGGTACCTGCACCTCGCGACGGATTGGCATGAGTATGCACAACAGATGCTGGAAGTCCTGAGCGCTGAGCCGTTGCTCAAGAATACCTGCCCGGAGTTCGCACCACGTCCCGAACATCGGCCCCCGACCAAGTTCGAGCAACGCGGCTTGCGCCTCGGCCACGGGGTGTGGGACCTGGTTTTCCTGCGCGCCTGACACAGAATTTGCTTCGCAGCTCGGGCGTGGCCCCCGCCGCTGCTCAAGCGGCCTTCTCCGGGGCCGAAGAAGACAATTAACGCCAAGGGGCTATCGCCCCGACACGATACCGGAGCGCGCCGAGCGTGAACCTGTCCGAACCCGTCATCGCCGCCATGATCGGCGCAAGCGCAACGCTCACGGCGGCCACCGTCCAGGTCATTACGGCTTGGCGCAGACACCGCGCCGAGGGCGACCGCCGCAAGAACGGAGGAGGAATCCGCTCTCTGGTGATGATGCTCCTCATCGTGCTCTCCTCTGCGGTCGCCGGGTATGCATACTCCCAATATCGCCTCCAGCAGGTACACGACGAGACACAAGCGCTACACCTCGATATGCAGCAGCAGCTGCACCTGCTCGAGACCACCACCGCCAAGCTGGAGCAGATCCGGCTGAACGCCGTGACCGGGGTCGACGGACAATACGCGGCGGAGCGGCACCGTGGAGTGGAAGGCGTCGCCGCGCTGGTGCAGATCCCCGCTTGCAAGGCCCCGCAGCCAACGAACAACTCCCAGCGCCCAACTTGCACCGAAGCAGACGCATTGCGAGTCGCGGTGTGCGCGGTGATTCCGGCCAACGCTCAGGTGAGCGGGGTCGAGTTGTTCGTGCGGCCGGACGATTCCCAACAGCCCTGGAGCGAGGCCCGCGTCTCGGCAGGCCAGGACGCGGGAAGCGCGAAGTTCATCGACGCGCCGCTCGAGCGCGTGATCGAGGGCGGCAAGCAAGTCTGCAACAGCTTCGCGAGCTGGAGCAGCGACAAGGGGCGCACGGGGCGGGTGGTGGTGCGGTATACGCTGCCGTGATTCGTGACTCGTGATCCGTGACTCGTGACTTGCCGCGAATACGGCGTCGAGCCAGGGATCGGACGGATCTCACATACGTACAGAGCGGTTTTGGGAGACTGCCGGGGTGTCTGCGTCAACGAGCTGCGCGCCGCGCAGCTCGTGGTCATGAGTCACGAGTCACGAATCACGGGTCACGAATCACGGGTCACGGCCTTCTGGGCGGTCAACACCGTAAACCCCTCTCCGATCAGCGAGCGGTTGATCGGGCCGGTCAGGCCGGCGTCGCGCAGCAGGCTCTCCTGCTCCTCGCGGGTGGGCAGCACGTTGCCCCAGTACATCTCCTCGAAGCCGGTCATGAGGGGGAACCTGAACTGCGGCTCGCGCATCTCCGCGAGAGTCGACGGATAGGTCTCGTCGACGATCACCATCCAGCCTCCCGGCTTGAGCGCCGCCGCACCCTCTCGGACCACGGCGGGCCGGAGCCGCGGCGCGATCTCGTGCAGCACCTCCACCATGACGACGGCATCATAGCTGCCTGGCTGCGTCACTGAGGCGACGCTTCCCTGGCGCGCTTCGACCCGCGCCGTGAGGCCCGCCTGTTCGATCTTGGCGCGCGCCACGCCCAGGCTGTCCTCGTCGATGTCCACACCCACGCAGCGCGCCTTCGGAAACGACTTCGCCAGCTGCAGCAGCAGGTTCCCCGCCCCGCAGCCGATCTCCAGGATCGCACCGCCGGCCTCCAGGCTCGGCGCCAGGCCCGACATCTCGGGAAGGATCTTCTTCGCCGTGACGACCTGGAGTCCCCAGGTCGATTCGGCGATGGCGTGCGCGAACGCATGGCCGCGTCCTTGGAACGGGTTGGTCGCGCCGGTGCGCAATGCTTCCGCGCACCGACGGAAGTCCTCCGCTGCCACCTCGGTGCCGAGCCGCACGTAGCCGCCCAGATAGCGCGGATGGCTGGGGTTGGCCAGGATCACGTCGAAGTGCGGGGCGAGGCGCCAGCGCGCACCTGTTCCGGCGCCGGCGGAACCCGCTTGAGAGCTTTCGGCATCGAGGATTTCCATGCCGTAGGCGGTCCGGCACCAGGTCTCGACATACGGAGGGTGCAGCGCGAGCTTGTCCGCCAGCTCGGTGGCCGTGGAACCCGGCGCCTGTGCGAGCGCCCGGATCAGCCCGGACTTGATGCCGACATCGATCAAGTGGATCGTGTTGAAGCCGCGGCGCCACTCGAACACACGCGCCACCTGCGAGTCGGCGCTGACGTCCTTGCCGTCCTTCTGCACTGAGCCCTCCTTTCGTAGTCCAGCTTGGATCAGTCCTTCACCGCGCCATCGCGCAGGAACAACTGCAGCAGATCGTTGAGGAAGCGTTGCCCCGTGCGCGTGGGCGCCACGCGCAGGTGGTCGCGATGGACCAGCCCGCGGCGCTCGGCCTCCTCCAGCGGGCGCAGCGCCGCCGCCAGCGGCAGCCCGGTGCGCTCCTGAAACAGGCTGGTCTCGAACCCCTCCGTGAGCCGCAACGCGTTCATCATGAACTCGAACGGCAACTCGCTCGCTTCGACCTCGTGCTCGGTGTGCAGTGCCTGTCCGGCGGCGGCACGCTCTAGATACTCGCGCGGATGCTTGCAGCGAGCCTGGCGGACGACGAGTTCTGCGAAGGAGAGCTTGCTGTGCGCGCCCGCGCCGATACCCAGATAATCGCCGAACCGCCAATAGTTGAGGTTGTGCTGGGAGCTCCGGCCGGCCTGCGCAAAAGCCGACGTCTCATAGTGAGCGTAGCCGCTCTGCGCGAGCATGCTCTCCAGCACCTCCTGCATGTCGGCGGCGATGTCCTCGGTGGGCACCGGTGGGGGGAAGCGAGCGAAGCGGGTGTTCGGCTCGATCGTGAGCTGATACACGCTCAGGTGCTGCGGGCCGAAGTCGATGGCAGCGGCCAGATCGGCCTCCGCTTCGAGCGACGTTTGCTCGGGAAGCGCGTACATCAGATCGAGGTTGACGTTGTCGAAGCACTCCTGCGCGATCTGCACGGCACGGCGCGCCTGACGCTCGTCGTGGATGCGGCCCAACGCGCGCAGATGCCGTGCGTTGAAGCTCTGGATCCCGATCGAGAGTCGGTTGATGCCGATATGGCGGAACTCGGCGAACTTGTCCGCTTCGAACGTGCCCGGGTTCGCCTCCAGCGTGATCTCCGCCGCAGGGTCGAGCGGCACGCGGGCGCGGATACCGGACAGTAGATCGTCGAGCACGCGAGCTGACAGGAGGCTGGGCGTTCCGCCCCCGAAAAACACGGTGTGGATACGCCGGCCCCAGATCGATGGCAGCGCCTGTTCCAGGTCGGCGAGCAGCGCGCGCACATACTGCTGCTCGGGCAGCTCGCCGCGGAGCTCGTGCGAGTTGAAGTCGCAATAAGGGCACTTGCGCACGCACCACGGAACGTGGACATACAGGCTGAGCGGTGGCAGCGCCTGGAACCGCACGCGCGCGGCGTGCGGCACGCTGAATGTGATGGGCGTGTTCACCGGTGACAGGGTAGCGGAAAAGGTCGGGGCGTGAAGGGTGAAGGGTGAAGGGTGAAGGGTGAAGGGTGAAGGGTGAAGGGTGAAGGGTGAAGGCAGATTAGAGATGCTTGCGGCGATGGAGTTCGCTGCTTGCGTGTGCCTCACCGCGGCCCGCCTCTGAGCTTGTCCACCAATGCCGCCAACGCCTTGCCTCGATGGCTCACATGGTTCTTTTGCTCCATCGGCAGCTCCGCGCCGGTCTTACCGAGCCAAGGATCCAGAAACAGCGGGTCATAGCCAAAGCCGCCGGCGCCGCGCGGTTCGCGCACGATCTCGCCATGCCAGTCGCCCTCGGCGATCAACGGCTGCGGATCGTCTGCATGGCGCAGCAGAACGATCACACAATAGTAGTGCGCCTTGCGGTCATCGTGCAGGCGCATCAGCTCCAGCAGCCTGTCGTTGTTACGCTGGTCCGATTTGGGGTCGCCGGCGAAGCGAGCGGAGAACACGCCAGGGGCTCCATCCAAGGCGTCGACGCAAATGCCCGAATCGTCGGCCAGCGCTGCGAGCCCCGTGGTGGCCGAAGCGTGGCGCGCTTTGGCGAGCGCATTCTCGATGAACGTGCCGTGCGGTTCCTCCGCCTCGGACACGCCGTAGTGCTCCTGCGGGACGACGTCGATCCCGAGCGGCGCGAGGATCGCACGCATCTCCCGGATCTTGCCTTCGTTGTTGGTGGCGAGCACCACTCGGTTCATTGCTCGGATCCCTCAACGCATCCGCCGTTGCCGCTTTCCGTCGTGCGCGGTCCGATCAGACCCCGAGCGCGGCGCGCTGGACACCGATCAAGCGCCGGATCCCGCCCTCGGCGAGATCGACCAGCGCGTCCAGCTCCGGGCGCGTAAAGGGCTTCCCCTCCGCGGTGCCCTGCACCTCGACCAGGCCGCCCGAGCCGGTCATCACCACGTTCATGTCCGTTTCGCATTGCGAGTCTTCGGCGTAGTCCAGATCGAGCACGGGAACACCCCCGACCATCCCCACCGACACGGCGGCCACGAAGTCACGCAGCGGCCACGTCGGCACGAACTCGCGCAGGGATGTCACGGCGTCGTGCAGGGCCACGAACGCTCCGGTGATCCCCGCCGTCCGGGTGCCGCCGTCGGCCTGGATCACGTCGCAGTCGATCTGGATGGTACGCTCGCCCAACCCATCGAGGTCGACCACGGAGCGCAAGGCTCGGCCGATCAGGCGTTGGATTTCCTGGCTGCGCCCCGACTGCCTGCCAGAGGCCGCCTCGCGCTGCATTCGCGTGTTCGTGGAGCGCGGCAACATGCCGTATTCGGCCGTCACCCATCCGCGGCCCAGCCCCCTGAGGAACGCCGGCACCTTGTCCTCGACGCTGGCGGTGCACACGACCCGCGTCTCGCCGAATTCGATCAGCACCGAGCCTTCCGCGTGGCGCGTATAGCGCCGGGTGATCTTCACCGGGCGCAGCTCGTCGGGCTGCCTCTGGCTTGGACGCATTCGGACTCCGTGGTTGTTCGCGCGAGCCCTCTGAATTCGACCGGGAAAGGGCCCGGGGATTATGTGCTATCTTTGCCCGCGGGTGAGCCCGCGCTTCGCCGCCATTCTAAGAGCTGCACGCCCCCATGATCTATAGCATGACCGGCTACGCCGCGATGTCCGAGGAGTTGTCTTTGGGCACGCTCAGCATCGAGATCCGCTCGGTCAACCATCGCTACCTCGACGTGCAGTTCCGGCTTCCCGACGAGCTGCGCTCCTTCGAGCCCGCCATGCGCGAGATGCTCGCCGCAAAGCTCTCGCGCGGCAAGGTGGAATGCCGCGTAGCGCTCGTGCGCAAGCCCGCAAGTCAGGTGCCGCTCCGATTGAACACCGCTCTGCTCGAGCAGCTCGTCGACCTGGACGCGCGCGTGCGCGCCCATCTGCCCGGCTCGGCCAGCCTCACGGTAAGCGACGTGATCCGCTGGCCGGGCATCGTCGAGGCCGACACCCTGCCGCTCGAGGAGCTCCGCGAGCAGCTCATGTCGCTGTTGCAACGGGCTCTGGACGATTTCACCGCATCGCGCGCGCGCGAGGGCGATAAGCTGAGCGCCGTGTTGCTCGAGCGCACCGCGCGCATGCAGGATCTGGTGGACCTGGTCAAGCCGCGCATTCCGCAGGTCGTTGCGAGTTATCAGGAGCGGCTCGGCGCGAGGCTCAGAGATGCGCTGAGCGGCGCGGCGGCCGAAATCGATGAGGACCGGGTTCGCCAGGAGCTCGTGATGTTCGCTGCGAAAGTGGACGTCGAGGAAGAGCTGGCGCGCCTGGTTACGCATCTGGGGGAGACGCGCCGCGTGCTCGTCGCCGGCGGCGCCGTGGGCAAGCGGCTGGACTTCCTCATGCAGGAGCTCAACCGCGAAGCGAACACGCTGGGGTCGAAGTCGGTGGACGTCGACGTCTCGCAGGCCTCGATGGAATTGAAAGTGCTGATCGAGCAGATGCGCGAACAGGTGCAGAACATCGAGTAGCCAGCCAACCCGGAGTCGCTGCACCCCAACCCCCGGCGTTGCGCGCCCGCGTGGCCCTTCAGCAGATGCCGCATCGCGCCGATACTCCTTCCAACCACCCGCTCGCGCCACGCCGGTCATGACCGCAGGGAACCTGTTCATCGTCTGCGCTCCCTCGGGAGCAGGCAAGACCAGCCTGGTCAACGCGTTGCTGGAGCGGGAGCCGGACATCGAGCTGTCCATCTCCTACACGACACGGTCTCCGCGCCCGGGGGAAGCGGACGGGCGCAACTACCACTTCGTCTCGCGCGCCGAGTTCCAGGCCATGGCCAGCCGCGGCGAGTTCCTGGAGAGCGCGGAGGTGCACGGCAACCTGTACGGAACCTCGCAGGCGTGGATCGAAGCGCGGCGTGCGCTGGGACGGGACATTCTGCTGGAGATCGACTGGCAGGGCGCGGCGCAGGTTCGCCGGCTGATCCCGGACGCAGTCGGCATATTCATCCTGCCGCCCTCGCCCGACGCGCTGCGCAGGCGCCTGGAGAGCCGTGGCCAGGACAGCGCCGAGGTGATCGAGCGGCGCCTGGCGGCCGCACGCGAGGAGATCGCGCATGTGGCCGAATTTGCGTATGTTATTATTAACCAAAACTTCGACGTGGCGGTGGCCGATCTGGTGAGCATCGTTCGCGCGCAGCGGCTGCGTTTGGAGGCCCAACTCGCGCGGCACCGCGAACTGATGGACCAGTTTCGATAGCGCCACCGGCAAGGGGAAACAACATGGCTCGCATCACCGTGGATGACTGCCTGAAGCTGATTCCGAATCGGTTCGTGTTGACGCTCGCCGCCACCTATCGCGCGCGCCAGCTCACTCAGGGCGCGTCCCCCATGGTCGAGGCGAACAAGGACAAGCCCACGGTCATCGCGCTGCGCGAGGTGGCCGCCGGCAAGGTCGGCCAGGAGATCTTGAACAAGGGGCAAGCCTGATCATCAGCAGAAACCCGCACCTTGCGCCTGCCCGACCCAGCCACTCGACCCAGCGCTAGCCCCACAATCATCCCTACAAGCGGGCTTCTTCGCGGCGACCCACAGTCGAAGATGTCCGAGTCCGAACTGCTCCTCCACGACGCTTCGAGCTACTTGAAGCCGGACGACGTGCGTCAGATCCGCTCGGCGTACGAGTTCTCCGAGGCCGCTCACGAGGGCCAGTTCCGCCGCACCGGCGAGCCCTACATCTCGCACCCGGTGGAGGTGGCCAAGATCCTCACCCAGTGGCATCTGGACTCCCAGGCGCTGAGCGCCGCGCTGCTGCACGACGTGATGGAGGACACCGCCGTCACCAAGAGCGAGTTGAGCGACAAGTTCGGCAAGATGGTGGCGGAGCTCGTAGACGGCGTATCCAAGCTGGATCGCATCGAGTTCGAGAGCCAGGAGCAGGCGCAGGCGGAGAACTTCCGCAAGATGTTCCTGGCGATGGCGCGCGATGTGCGCGTCATCCTGATCAAGCTGGCGGACCGGCTGCACAACATGCGCACGCTGGATGTGATGCGTCCGGCCGAGCGCGCCCGCATCGCTCGCGAGACGCTGGACATCTACGCGCCGATCGCCAATCGCCTGGGACTCAATGCCCTGTATCAGGAGCTCGAGGAGCTTGCGTTCAAGAACCTGTATCCCAACCGATACCGCGTGCTCAAGAAGGCGCTCGAGGCGCAGCGCGGAAACCGGCGCGAGGTATTGGACAAGATCCTGGAGACCATCAAGCAGCGGCTCGTCGAGAGCCACATCGACGCGCTGGTGACCGGGCGGGAAAAAAATCTCTACAGCATCTACCGCAAGATGCACGAGAAGAATCTGTCGTTCTCCAAGGTCCTCGACATCTACGCGTTTCGCGTGATCGTGAAGGACGTGGCGTCCTGCTATCTGGCGCTCGGCGCCCTGCATGGGCTGTATAAGCCGATCCCGGGCAAGTTCAAGGATTACATCGCCATTCCCAAAGCCAACGGCTACCAGTCGTTGCACACCACGCTGTTCGGTCCCTTCAGCAGCCCGGTGGAGGTGCAGATCCGCACGCAGCAGATGCACAAGATCGCGGAGGCCGGGGTGGCGTCGCACTGGCTGTACAAGAGCACCGATGCCGAGCTCTCCGAGCTGCAGCGCAAGACGCATCAGTGGCTGCAGAGCCTGCTCGAGATCCAGTCCGAAAGCGGCGACTCGGTCGAGTTCCTCGAGCACCTGAAGGTCGATCTGTTCCCGGATGAAGTCTACGTGTTCACGCCCAAGGGCAAGATCATGGCGCTGCCGCACGGCGCCACCTGCGTGGACTTCGCCTACGCCGTGCACACCGACATCGGCAATCGCTGCGTGGCGGCCAAGATCAACCACGAGCTGGTGCCGTTGCGCATGGAGCTGAGCAACGGCGACCGCGTCGAGATCATCACTGCCGCGCATGCCAAGCCGAACCCCGCTTGGCTGAGCTACGTGGTGTCGGCGAAGGCGCGGCACCACATCCGCCACTTCTTGAAGACCATGCAATACCAGGAGTCGGCGCAGCTGGGCGAGCGGCTGCTCGCGCAGGCGCTGAACGCGCTCGGGTCGGGTCCGCGTCGCATCACTGACGCCGACTGGGAGCGTCTGCTCAAGGAGACGGGGGCCAAGAACAAACAGGAGCAGCTCGCCGAGATCGGGCTGGGCAAGCAGCTTGCCATCGTGGTGGCGCGCAAGCTGGTGCCGACCGGCGCAGACACCGGCACGCCGGGCAGTGTCGGGCCGGTCGTCATCCGCGGCTCCGAAGGCATGGCGCTGCAGTTCGCCAAGTGCTGCCATCCGATCCCGGGCGACCCCATCATCGGTTTCATCAAGACCGGGCGCGGCATGGTCATCCACACGCACGACTGTCCGGTCGTCGCCAAGACCCGCAAGGACCCGGAAAAGTGGCTGGACGTGGAGTGGGCGCCGGACACTCGCAAGCTGTTCTCGGTCAGCATCAAGCTTGTAGTCTCGAATCAACCCGGGGTCCTGGCGAAGGTCGCTGCGGAGATCGCCGAGAGCGGCTCCAACATCGAGAACGTGAGCCTCGAGCCCGGCGACTCCCACGTCTATACCGACATCCACTTCACCCTGCAAGTCACCAACCGCCTGCACCTCGCGCAGATCCTGCGCGGTCTGCGCCGGCTGCCGGAGGTCATTCGCATCAACCGCCTGAAGGGGTAGCCTGGATAATTCATGAAGACGCGCCGGGAGGCCAGTTATCCGGAGCACCCACAGCTCACGGGTGATGCAAGCCGAGCGGACGGCGTTGCGCCGGGCTACTCGGGCGCTCCCGAACGTGGAGCAGGGGCCCCTTTGGGGATGCGACCGTGAAGGCGCGCATAGGGCACGCGTTGATTCCCGGCGCGCCTTGTCACGCTCCGGGGTCGCATCCATCGGCCCAAGGCCGACGGAACCTGCTCCGCCCTGCGCGTGACCTCGCGGACGCTTTGCGGTCATCTTGGGCATGCCCAGCTTGCCAATAGAGTGATCTATTGGCTGTGCCGGTCGAGCCCAACCTGCCTCGCAAATCGCCTCGCGATCATCCCGAGTCCCTCATGAATTATCCAGGCTAACCCGCCCGGATGGACCTCCTGGCACAGGACTTCGTCTCCGCCCTGGTCGCGATCGTCATCATCGACCTGGTGTTGGCGGGCGACAACGCGATCGTGATCGCCCTGGCCGCGCGCAAGCTGCCCAAGGAGCTCCGGCGACGGGCCATCGTGTGGGGCACGGTCGGGGCCGTCGCCGTACGGGTCGCCATGACCCTCGCGGTCGTTGCGTTGTTGTCGATCCCCGGCGTGCGAGGGTTGGGCGCGCTGCTGCTGCTCTGGATCGCCTACCGGCTGCTGGCCCCGGTAGTCGAGGACCACGCGTCCGCCGGGGAGCGCCGGGAGATCACCGGTTTCGGCTCCGCGATCCGCACCATAGTCATCGCCGACGCCATCATGGGGCTGGACAACGTGCTCGGGGTGGCCGGTGCGGCGCAGGGTAGTTTTGCGCTGGTGGTGCTGGGCCTGCTGATCAGCATCCCGATCATGGTGTGGGGAAGCACACTCGTGCTGCGCCTCGTCGACCGCTACCCCGTCATCATCTACGTCGGCGCGGCGGTCCTGGCCTGGACGGCGGCGACGATGCTGATCGAGGAGCCGTTGCTGGAGGCCTGGATCAGGGAATACGGATGGCTGCGCTGGGTCTTGTACGTGGCAGCGATCGGCGGCGTACTAGCGGCGGGATGGGTTGCCAATCGGTTCCGGCGCCCCACCGCGCCCCGCTCGGACGGTGCGGCGGGATCTTGATCGGGATCAACCCGGATTCGCGCTCAGGAGCGATGATTGCCTGCAACTGTTATAGAGGGGGACGCTGGAGTATACTTTTTTGTCAACTGGCAGGCGGCAGATGAAACGGTTCCTCGCGCTGGTCGCTTTCTCGCTGTTGTGCTTGGGCTCGCCTGCGGGAATGGCCGACGATTCTGACCAGTCGTCGGCGCCCGGCCAGTCGAGCAAAGTCCCGGGCAGCTTCGTGCGCAGCGAGTCGCTCGAGATCCCTGGCGTCACCGCTTGTCACCAGTGCGAGTGGCGCCCCAAACCGAACCAGATGGGCGCGGCCGATTTGTGCGGCGTCGATGGCGACGGAAAGGCACGCTTGGCCGAGTTTGAGTGCGGTTTCTCCGAAGATTGCCAACGGGTTTGCACCTTTGTGCGGTGCCTCGCGCCGTAGGGCGCGAACGGCTCCGCTCGATTTCCCCGCCAGCTCGCGATCCCGCTGCGCCGCTACCGGTCGAGGCTTCGCGCTGCGACGAAGCGTAGCCCCGTGACGAACCGATCCGAGTGCGCAAGCGCCATCGACTGAAGCGAGCGCCCGATCCCGGCGAGCAGAGCGGCGTTGGTACGGGTGTTGCTGAGTCCCCCGGCGAGTATCCCCCGGAGACCGCTTCCATGAACGCCAAACCGGCTACCATCAAACCTCCCCGCGCGCTCCTCAGCCGACGCTTCGTCGATGATGCGTTGGATGTGCTCCTGGTTGCGCTGGCGCTGCTCGGACTCGCCGGCACGCTGTACCGGGTGCTGAAGCCGGGGAGCTGGATTCCGGCGTTCGTGACTCGCCTCTGGGCAAGCCCGCTGCCCGTCTGGCTGTTGGGGGTGGGCGGCGCAGGTGCGGCTGTGCTCGGCAAGCGGTGGCTCGACCGCAATCCTCAGCGCAGCGAAAGCGCGCACCTGCTTCTCTACCTCGCGACCGCTTTAGGGCTGTACTTCCTGTTCCGGCTGCTTGCCACCGGGTCCTTCTAGAAGGCCGCGGCGCCGGCGGCGCGAACGCCGGCGCAACGGTGAACGTCAGATCGAAGGCGCTCTGCCCCTGACGCCCCGGTGACGCGGGGAGACACTGGACTACGGCAAGGGCCGGTTAGCCCGAACCTGCATCGTCGCGCATCGCCCTTCTCTGCTCCCACGCATCAGGCACGTTACGGCCGCTGCATCTTGCAGCTCGTCGCCATCGTCATGTCGCGCGCCTCGATGCGCCCATCGGAGCGAAAGCCCATGCCCGTGCGCTCCACGTCATACTTGGCGCCAGGGGTGCCCGCCTTCGTCAGGGTCGAGATGTACATCGGCTGCAGGATTTGATGATTGTCGGCCCGCATCACCACCTCGCCGGTGAACGCCTTGTACTTCATCCCCTCGAGCGCCTTGGCCACCTTCGCCGGATCGGTCGACTTGGTCTCGTTCATGGCGGTGACCAGCATGTCCATCGCATTCTTGAGGTCGAGCCAGTAGAAGTCGTCCTTGGAGTCGGGAAAGCGCTTGCGGTACTCCATGACCATTGCATCGGATTTGGTGTCGCCGACATTGTTGAACCAATGGCTCACCTGCCGCACGCGGCCGTCGCCCGCCTCACCGATCGCGCCAGGCGCACCCGCGAGACCCGCGTAATAGGTGTAGTAATCGACATTCAGGCCCGCCTCCTTGCCGGCCTTGACCAGCAGCGCGAGATCGGCACCCCAATTTCCGGTGACTACGGTATCGGCGCCTGAGGCTTTGATCTTCGCCACGTAAGGAGCGAAGTCCTTCACTTTGCCCAGTGGATGCAGATCGTCGCCGACGATCTGGATGTCGGGCCTCTTCTTCGGCAGCATCTCGCGCGCGGCCTTGGCCGTGGCCTGCCCGAAGGCGTAGTCCTGGTTGATGAGGTACACCTTCTTGATCTTCTTCTGCGTCGCCATGTAGCTGGTGAGCGCCGCCATCTTCATGTTGGCATCGGCATCGAAGCGGAAATGCCAGAAGTTGCAGCGATCGTTCGTAAGCGCGGGATCGACCGCGCCGTAGTTGAGGTACAAGATGCGGTTGTCGGGGTTGCGGTCGTTGTGCTTGGCCACGGCGTCGGTGAGCGCGCCTGCAACGGCCGACGAATTGCCCTGGAAGAAGAAGCGCACGTTGGCGTCGGTGAGCTGCTTCAGCGCCAGCAGGGCTTCCTGCGGGTTGGCCTTGCTGTCGAGCGCCACCAGCTCCAGGCGCTGGCCGAGCACACCTCCGTGGGCGTTGATGTCCTCGATCAGCATCTGCAGCGTGCGCTCGCCCTGCTCGCCCACGTTGGCAAACGTCCCCGACAGCGGGTCGATGAGACCGATCTTGATGGTATCCGCCGCGAACGCTGGCGCGGCAATCAGCAGCGACCCGACAATCCCGGCCGCGATCTTCCGATACGACATTGGATGGTTCCTCCGTGGTTTGCGATGTTGTTGTAAGGCCCTGCCCGGGAGTGGGACCCCAGGCCCAGCCGCTACACGCCGATGGAAGCGAGGCCCTTGTAGCCCTCGCCGAGCCGCCTGCGCACCGGGTTAGACAACGTGCCTAGCCCTTCGATCCTGCACTCCGCCACATCGCCCGGCTCGATCACCACAGCGCCGGGCGTGCCGGTGCTGATGAGATCGCCCGGGTGCAGCGTCATGACATTCGAGTGGAATGCCACCAGGAAATGCGGCGGGAAAGCCATGTTCGCCACCAGGTTCTCCCGGTGCAAGGCGCCGTTCTTCCACGTGCCCACCCGCAGGCGCGAGACGTCGAGCACCTCGTCGGGGGTGATCAGCTCCGGCCCGAAGGAGAAGAACGTGTCATAGTTCTTGGCGCGCGTAAGAAAGCGTGGGTTGCGTTGCAGGATGTCCTCAGCCGTCATGTCGAGGATCAGGCAGTATCCGGCAATGTAGTCGCTCGCATCGTCTTCACGCACGCAGCGGCACTCGCGGCCGATGATCACCCCCAGCTCCGCCTCCGCCGTGACACGCTCGGAATCCGGCGGCAGCTCGATCGTATCCCCGGGACCGATGATGGTGTGATCGCCCTTCATGAACGACGCCGGCTCGGTGGGAAACGCGGCGCTCAAGTCGGCGGCGTGGTCTTTGTAGTTGAGGCCGATGCCCCAGATCTTGCGTGGACGCCGAAAGAGGGGACCGTAGCTCGCCGCCGAACGCTCCACTACACGGGGCGTCTGCTCGGCGTCGCGCACCAGCAGAGGGCTCAGGCCCTGCTCGATCAGCGACAACAGGTCGGTAGGCCAACCGCGCCCCAGATATGCGTTGATCCATTTCACCGGGACGGCGCCTGCGGCCGTGACCACTGCGGCCGTCTCCTGTCCGTCGAGTCTGAGAGTGCAAACACGCATGTCGGGATGCTCCAACCGGCCGCGATCCTGCGCGCCGTGCCTGGCTTGCCCGCCGATCGGGCACCGCACGTACGCCGCCACGAGCGGCGCGCCCTTGCTTCAACGGTTTTGCCAGGTCGCGATTCTACAGCCAGGAGCGGTCGCGGCGGAACCTGCCGGGACCGGCGCTCAATTGTGCAGGAAGAACACCGCGAACAGCCTTGCGCGATCCGTCCACATCCGGCTGAGGCAAAACCCCGCTTCGCGTGCCAGGGCGGAGAATCCCGACGGCGTGTACTTGTACGAGTTCTCGGTGTGGATCGTCTCCCCTGCGGCAAAGACGAATGCATGGCGGGCGATCCTTGCCGACTGCGCGCGCAGGCTGGTGAGATGCATCTCGATCCGGTTGCGCTGCGCGTTGTAGAACGCGAGATGCTCGAAGGCGGTGAGATCGAAATCCGCGTTGAGCTCGCGGTTGATCCGTGCCAGGACGTTCAGGTTGAACGCGGCGGTGTAGCCTTCCGGGTCGTTGTAAGCCAGGTCCAGAATCTCCGTGCGCTTCTGCAGGTCCACCCCGATCAGCACTCCGCCGTCGGCTCCCACCAGGGCACGGGCTCGCCGCAGAAACGCCACCGCCTCTTCCGGCTCGAAGTTGCCGATGGTAGAGCCAGGAAAGAACACGACGCGACGCGCGCCGTTGGACAGCACGAGTTCCGACTCCAAGGGCGCGTGATAATCACCGACGACGGCGATCACGGATAACCACGGATAGTCGGAGGCGAGCGCGCTGCTCGCCTTGAGCAGTTGGTCGCGGGAGATATCCAGCGCGGCGTAGGCGGAAGGCCGAAGGCGGGGCAGCAGGTGGCGTACCTTCTGGATCTCGCCCGCACCGAATTCGATGAGGATCGCGTCGGCGCCCAGCGCCTGCGCGATCTCGCCCGCGCGTTCCGAGAGGATGCCGTTCTCGGTGCGGGTCGGATAGTAGGCCTGCGTCCTGCAGATGGCCAGGAACAGCTCCGCTCCGCGGCGATCATAGAAGAGCTTGGGCGGCAACTGCTTGCGCGGGCGTGCGAGCCCTGCGAGCACCTCCTGCAGGATGGATTCGTCGTGCGGCGCGAGATCGACCACGCACAGGTTGCACGGTTGCAACTTGCGGGCGACATGAGCACACAGGTTCACAGGACCTCCTCCCACTGAGTCGGCGGGACATGACAGCGGCCGACCGGCTTCGGCGCGCATCGGTTCCGCCTCACTTCGCTCATCCAGCTACGCAGTGCGTAACGCGACGGCGACGCAGCGGGGCAAACTGCCGCCGCCCCATGCCGCACATGTGTTTCATTACCCTCGCAGGCGACACGGTCTCTGCGTTCGAGGGCTCGGCGGAAGCGATTCGACTCCTGGGCCACACCCGTCTACCATAATGTCACAACTCGCTTCCACACGTACCGACCGCTTGTCGGGATCCACCGAACTATGGTCGGGTGGGCCGCTGCAATCCTTAGTCAGGATGTCGCCATGAAAGCCCCAGCCACGTCTTCCGTATCCGCCGCTGCGGCCGAGCTGCTCAGCATGTTCGGCGCCGTGCGCGCGCTCACGGCAGAGCTTTGCCGGACTCTGAAAGCAGAGGACTACGTCGTGCAGAGCTCCCCCGAGTGCAGCCCCGCCAAGTGGCATCTCGCGCACACGACCTGGTTCTTCGAGAACTTTCTGTTGCTGCCGCAGCTCGAGGACTATCGTCCGTTCCACCCGCAATACGGCTATTTGTTCAATTCCTACTACGAGACGGTGGGGACCTTCTTCCCCCGCCCGCTGCGTGGCCTGCTCTCGCGCCCCACCGTCGAGGATGTGTACGCTTACCGCGCGCATGTCGATCGGCATATGGCGGAGCTGGTCGATCGGCTCGACCCGCACCGCGACGCCGCGACCGCATCTCGCGTCACGCTCGGACTGCACCACGAGCAGCAGCACCAGGAGCTGTTGCTCACCGATGTGAAAAATCTCTTCGCGCTCAATCCGCTACGGCCTGCCTATCGCGCCGCCGGCCGCGCTGCGCACGACTCGCCCGCGCCCCTGAACTGGCTCGAGCGCCCGGCCGGCATGTACGCGGTGGGCGCCTCGGGAGATGGGTTCGCGTTCGACAACGAAACACCGCGCCACCGTGTGTTCCTGGAGCGCTACGCCATCGCGTCACGCCCGGTCACCAATGCGGAGTTTCTGGAGTTCATGCAGGCGGGCGGCTATCGCGATGCCAGCCTATGGCTCTCGGATGGATGGCGCAAGGTCAACGAAGCGGGATGGCAAGCTCCCCTCTACTGGGAGCGGGTGGACGGCGAGTGGTGGCACATGACGCTGAATGGGTTTCAACGCGTGGACGCGAACGCGCCCGTGTGTCACGTGAGCTACTACGAGGCGGATGCCTTCGCACGCTGGGCGGGCCATCGACTCCCCTCAGAGCACGAGTGGGAAGTGGCGGCGTGCGCACTGCCGGTGGAGGGCAACTTGCTCGATAGCGGACGGCTGCAGCCGAGCGGCGCAACCAGCGCTTCACATCAATTCTTCGGCGACGTCTGGGAATGGACCAGCAGCAGCTATTCGCCGTATCCGGGCTTCCGCCCGCTCGCAGGCAGCTTGGGCGAGTACAACGGGAAGTTCATGGTGAGCCAGCAGGTCCTGCGCGGCGGCTCCTGCGCCACACCGGGCTCGCATATCCGCGCGAGCTACCGCAACTTCTTCTACCCGCCCGACCGCTGGCAGTTCACGGGCCTGCGACTGGCGCGGTGAGCCTGCGTCCCGCGCTCGATCGAGCGCGGTCCTCCATGCCTGCGCGATCGCGACGAGCCTCTCAGCGCACAGCCACCGGTGCCACAGTCGATCCGGTGGCGCCTTTGATCTTGAGCGGCTGCATGACGAAGGCAAACTCGTAAGTCCTGCTGGCCGCCAGCTCATCGAGCTTCAGATTCTCGAGCAGGAAGATGCCGTGCACCACCAGCGCGATCTGGTGCACGGGCAGGCTGATGCTCTTGTCCGGGTTGGGCACCGCCTCCACGCCAAAGGTGTCCGCCCCGATCAACATGATGTTCTGGCTGGCGAGCCACTCGGCCGCCGGAGCGCCGATCCCCGGGGTATCCTTGTTGTAGGTGGCGTTGTCGACGTTCCACAGCTTTCCGTAGCCGGAGTGGTTGAGCACGGCATCGCCGGGCTGGAGCGATGTCGCTTGCCGCTGCAACGCAGCTTGCAGATCAGCGACCGTGATCTCGTAGCCCGCTGGCAGCATGTCCAAGCCCTTTGCGGCCGCCACATCGATCAGCACGCCTCGCGTGAACAGCATGCCGATTTTCTCCACACCCAGCTTGGTGAATCCGTTGCGCGTGGCGATCTCGTCGTTGTCGAAGCAGTTGTAGATCTGGTTGCCGATGGTCTGGTGGGAAAACATGTCGAACTGCGTGCCCACCTGCCCAAGCTCCGTGATGACGATCTCCTCGTTGCTGCGCCGCTTGTTGCTTCCCGTCGGCGGCCCCGTACGCTTGGTATGCAGCTCGAAGCGCCGCGTGCCCACGAGCGGCATCGTCGACTCCAGCACGCGCGCGAGCTCGATCACCTCGCCCGTCTTGATCAGGCGGCTCGCGCGTAACACGTTCGCCGGGCTCATGTAGTTGGCGGCCCCGCGCTCGTCCCCGGCACCCCACTTCGAGGGGCAGCGCTGCTCCGGTGACGGCGGCTGCCATGAATCGGCGAGCAGTGGCTCAGCGCAAACCGCGAGGGCAATGCTCGCGCCGATCAGCGTGGTTCTCATCGTTGTCCTCTCTCGCATCAGCGGTCGGTATCCAAACGCAGCGCGGCACCCGGCTCGTGCATTCGAGTCGAATTCGCGGCGGCACTGCGGGCAAGCCGGTCAGATCGCTTTCGCCGCCACTCCGACATAGAAGTATGCGTGTGTCCTCGGTCCCGCTGCGTAGAACCGCTCCAGCGTGGCAACCGAGAGCGGCGTCGCGGCGATGAGCTTGTCGATCTCCCGGTTCAGATGACATCCGCCCGCGACGCGCTGTTGCAGGCCGTCCAGCCGGTCCTGCCATTTCGCCACCGCTGCATCGGGCGAGCGGCCATGCTCGGCGAAGACGAACTCCCCACCCGGCTTGAGCACGCGGGCGAACTCGGCCAGCGCTCGTCGCGGATCGGGGATGGTGCAAAGCGTCCACGTGGTGACGACGCAGTCGACCGATGCATCGGGCAGCGGCAAGGCCTGCCCGTCGAGCCCGATGAACTCGACGGGGAACGTCACGGCCGCCATCGCAGGCTGCGCCAGACGCCGCGCGACCTCGGAGGGCTCCACAGCCAGTAGGCGCGTGACACCGGACGGATAGTGCGGGAGGTTCAACCCGCTGCCGAAGCCGACCTCCAACACCGCGCCGTGGGCCGGTGCCAGGGCCTTCGCTCTGACCTCTGCCAGGTGCCGCGTCGCCATCAGGACGTGGGTGACGCGCGGGACGATCTGTTCCGTATAGAACCCCATGGATGCTCCTGGGATCGCGCGGGTCAGGCTATACCGCGCCGTCGCATGGCGAAGCGACCGATGCGGCGCATCGTCTCCGCGCTGCGGTGCGCTGGTCGTTGCGCACAGTGCCGCCAGCCGAAGCGTAGTCCGGACCGGCGGGTGTCGCGGATCTTGTAGACTGCACCTTGCATCTCGAGGTCCTTCAGGTCGGGGAGGGCGTCAAGCGCACCCCATTATCGACCAACGTAGCCCGCGATGCCGGCGCGACCGCCCCGCCGCCGCGACAAGCAAGGGATACGGCCGATCGAGGCGCAGAGTTTGGACGACTCGCGATGTCAGATAGAACAGACCAAGCCCTCCCGATCCTGATCGCCGGAGGCGGCATCGGTGGCATCTGCGCGGCGCTCGCGCTAGCACGGATCGGTCTGCGCGTGCACGTGCTCGAACAGGCGGCGCAATTCAAGGAGATCGGCGCCGGCATTCAGATCGCACCCAACGCGTTCCACGTCTTCCACGCGCTCGGCATCACCGAAGCCATCACGCGAGCAGCCGCGTTTCCAGAGGCGCTGATCGTGATGGACAGCGTGTCCGGCGACGAGGTGACCCGCATTCCGGTCGGCCCGGAGTTTCGTGCCCGATTCGGCTATCCCTACGGGCTGATCCATCGCGCCGACCTCCACGCCATCCTCGTCGGCGCCTGCCGCCGCTCGCCGCTCGTCACTCTCAGCGCGTCGCGGCAAGTGCGGGAGTTCGAAGATCGCGGGGATCGCGTGACGGTGCATTTGGAAAGCGGCGAGGCGCTCGACGGTGCGGCGCTGATCGGCGCCGACGGCCTGTGGTCGACGGTGCGCACGACGGTGGTCGGTGACGGCAAACCGCGGGTTTCCGGGCACATCGCTTACCGGGCGGTGATGCCAGCGAGCGAGGTCCCTGCGGCCAACCGGCGCAACGCCATGATCATCTGGGCCGGACCCAAGACTCACCTGGTCCATTACCCGTTACGTCGCGGCGAGCTGTTCAACTTGGTTGCGGTGTTCCACAGCAACCGCTACGAGGAAGGTTGGGACAGTTACGGCGACCTCGGTGAGCTCAACGAGCGGTTCGAGGTGACCCGGCCCGAAGTGCAGGGAATGCTCGCGAAGATCGACTCCTGGCGCATGTGGGTGCTGTGCGACCGCGAGCCGATCAAAGAGTGGAGCCGGGGGCGTACGACCTTGCTGGGCGATGCCGCGCACCCCATGTTGCAGTACCTGGCTCAGGGCGCATGCATGGCGATGGAGGACGCAGTCTGCCTCGCAGCCAAGCTGGAGGCCGCAGGCGGCGACTGTGAGAGGGCGTTCCGGGACTACCAGCAAGCACGTTATCTGCGTACGGCGCGAGTGCAGCTGACCGCCCGGCTGTACGGGGAAGTGCTGCACGCCTCGGGCGCCACGCGCGACCTGAGGAACGCCTACTTGAGCGCGCGCACACCGGAGCAAGCATACGAGAGCATGGCCTGGCTCTACGACGCGCGCGAGGCCGCTGACTCGTGGAGATGATTCGGCGTGCCGCGAGGCTCGAACTTGCCCGAGAGGCGATTGTCCGTCCCGGCGCGGCGTAGTGACCGCAGCAGGGTCAAGCGGCTTTCAGATCCAACCCCATCCAGCGCGTGCCCTCGAATGGGGTAGCGTTGTAGGGAGCGATGTCCGTGAAGCCCAGCCTCGTATACAGCGCCTGGGCCTCCGCCATGTTCTCCAGCGTGTCGAGCACGATGCGCGAGTAGCCGATCGCATGCGCTTCGCCGATCACGTGGCGGGTCAGGAGGCGGCCGATTCCTCGGCTGCGGAAGTCGGGACGCACGTACAAGCGCTTCAGCTCGCACTCGTCGTCCGACAGCGGTCTGAGCGCGACGCACCCGGCCGCCTGCCGCGCCATCATCGCCATGTACAGTCGCCCGCGCGGCGGCGCGTATGCACCCGGCAGATGGCTCAGCTCGGCGCTGAAATCCTGAAACTCGAGATCGATCCCGAGACTGCGTTGATACTCCTGAAACAGGGAGCGTGCGCGTTCCACCTCCGGTCCCGACTCTACTCGTCTCAGTTCGAAAGGAAGCTGGATCTCCGTCATCGCCGCGTGCCTGTCGCCATCAGCCGACCCCGAATATGCGCAACTTCGTCACCGCGCTCGACCGCCACCGGCTCCACACTTTCTGTGCGTGAAAGACGGTCCGGCCAGTCCGTGAGCATGCCGATGGCGCAACTGCAGCATCGGAAGCCGGGACCTGTCGCACCTTGACGGCAGCCGGCTCCAGCGCCGTGATCAGCACCAGCCCCCGGAACGCGAGTCGCATCGACTCGCCCGGGGCGAGAAACAGATCGCGCAGGTCGCCGGCTTGTGTGATCCACACCACACCGAACAGACAGGCAACCTCGAGCTGGGTTCCCCCTTGCAGGCGTAGGGATTCTTCGCGGTCCAGACCGACCGTCATGGCAGCGGCTTCCAGGAGCATGCGGGTCAGTCTAGTGTCCGCCTGTGATGCAGTACAGATATACTTGTGCTGGATTTGCACCGGTACAGATCTCTGTTCGAGCGATCTGTTGCGGTGGATCGGGAGGGGTTCTGTGTCTGTGCAGCCGGGGGCGACTCGCGCAACATAGCCCGTATGAGCAACGGCACCACACATCTGTACGCGTCGCTCGCCGAGCGGGTCGCAGAAGCAATCCGCGGCGGGGCTCTCAAAGCCGGCGACCGCCTGCCCTCGGTGCGGCGGCTCTCCTCTCAGCAACGCGTAAGCGTCGCCACCGCACTACAGGCCTATCGCCACCTCGAGAATCAACGCCTCATCGAAGCGCGGCCGAAGTCGGGCTACTTCGTGGCGGCGAGAGCGCTGCCGCTCGCCGAGCCCGCGACCTCGGCGCCGCCAGCCGCCGCCCGCTTCGTCGGGGTCAATCAGCTGGTGACGGAAGTGCTGCAGACGGCACGCGATGCCGACGTCATCCCGCTCGGCTCGGCGTGCCCCGGGCCCGAGCTGTTCCCCAACGACAAGCTGCTGCGCCTGGTGCACGCGGAGGGGCGGCGGCGGCCATCGCTCCTGGGCGAGTACGCGATATCGCCCGGAAACGAGCGGCTGCGCGGCATGATCGCGCGGCGCTCGCTGGATATCGGCTGCCGCCTGAGCCCGGACGAGATCATCGTGACCAACGGCTGCATCGAGGCGCTGAATCTCGCGCTGCGGGCGGTGGCCGGCCCCGGCGATACCATCGCGCTGGAGTCGCCCACCTATTTCACTCTGCTGCAGATCATCCAGAGCCTGGGCATGAAGGCGCTGGAGATCCCGACCCACCCGCGCGAAGGGATCTCGATCGAAGCGCTCGACCTCGCCACGCATCGGTCGGGCGCGGTCAAAGCGATACTGATCATGCCGAACTTCCAGAATCCGCTCGGCAGCCTGATCCCGGATCAGAACAAAGCGCGGTTGGTGCAGCTCGCGGAAGCGCGTGGCGTCGCGCTCATCGAAGACGACATCTATGGCGACATCCACTTCGGCACCGCGCGGCCGCGCGTGGCTAAGGCCTGGGACCGCAGCGGGAGCGTGATCCTGTGCTCGTCGTTTACAAAGACCGTAGCCCCCGGGCTGCGAGTAGGCTGGATCGCACCGGGCCGCCGTTATCAGGAGGTGGCGATGCTGAAGTTCATCAGCTCGATCGCCACGCCCGAGCTTCCGCAGGCCGCCATCGCGGAGTTCATGGCCAACGGCGGCTACGACCATCACCTGCGCCGGCTGCGCGGCGAGTTCGCGCGGCAGGTGCAGCAGGCGAGCGCGGCGATCGCGGAGTACTTCCCCAAGCACACCAAGATCACCCGCCCGTCGGGAGGATTCGTGCTCTGGGTCGAGCTTCCGCCGGGCGTCGACGCGCTCGAGCTGTTTCGGCGCGCACGCGAAGAGCGCATCAGCATCGCGCCGGGGCCCATGTTCACCACCACTCGGCGCTACCGGAACTGCATCCGCGTGGGCTGCGGCCATCCCTGGAGCGCCAGGATGGAGATGGGGCTGATGCGCTTGGGCCGGCTCGCTGCAGAACTGGTCTAGCTCACGCCGCCTTGGGCTCGACCTGCATGGCCCCGGTCATGATCGCGACCGCGTCCGACATCTTGATCTCGCGCGGATTCACCACCGCCACCCGCCTGCCCAGCCGCTGGATGTGGATGCGGTCGGAGACCTCGAACACGTGCGGCATGTTGTGGCTGATGAGGATGACCGGCAGCCCACGATCGCGCACCCGGCGGATCAGCTCGAGCACCATGTTCGATTCCTTCACACCCAGCGCCGCGGTCGGCTCGTCCATGATGACGACATGACGGGCGAAGGCGGCGCTGCGCGCCACCGCCACGCCTTGCCGTTGTCCGCCGGACAAGGTCTCGACGGCCTGCTTCATGGAGCGGATGCCGATCTGGAGATCCTTCATGTGTGCGATGGCCTCTGTCACCATCCTCTTCTTGTCCAGGCAGCGAAACACTGAACCGAGGATCCCGGGCCGGCGCACCTCTCGCCCCAAGAACAGGTTCTCCGCGATGGTCATCGCGGGAGCCACGGCCAGGTCTTGATAGACCGTTTCGATTCCCTGCCGCCGGGCGTCGATCGGACTGTGAAAGCGGACCACGTTGCCGTCCAGGCGGATCTCGCCCTCGTCGGGGATGAGCGCGCCGGACAGCGCCTTGATGAGCGTCGACTTGCCGGCGCCGTTGTCGCCGATCACCGCCAGGATCTCGCCCGGCAGCAAATCGAAGTCGGCGCCGTCGAGCGCCGTGACGTGACCATAGCGCTTGATCAGGCCGCGGGCTTGCAGAACCGGAGCGGGCGCTGTGTTGGCCATAGCCTCACCTCCTGCGCCCGGAGAGGCGATCGGTTGCCACCGCCAGGATCACCAGGATGCCGGTGACCAGGACCTGGTACACGGACGGCACTCCCATGAGAGTGAGCCCGTTGCGGAATACGCCGACGATGAGCGCACCGATCAACGTACCCAGGATCATGCCGCGTCCGCCGAACAGGCTGGTCCCGCCGAGCACCACCGCGGTGATGCTGTCGAGGTTATCGGTCTGGCCGGCTTGCGGATCGCCGACTCCGGTGCGCGCCACCGCGAGCAGCGCTGCGATCCCGTAGATCAAACCGGCCAGCGTGTACACCGAAAGCAGCAGGCGCGCCGTGGGAATGCCCATCAGCCTGGTGGCCTCCGGATTGTTGCCAACGGCATACACATGCCGCCCGTACGTCGTCTGGCGCAGCACGTACCACGTGAGCAGGTACAAACCGAGCATCAGCACGGTTCCGTACGTCACCGCCGTCTGCCCGATATGAAATGTGTTCCCTAGGACCACGAGCTCGTCGGGAAGTCCGGTCACCGTCTGCGACTTGGAGTAGATCTGCGTGATCGCGAACGCGATGTTCAACGTGCCCAGGGTCACGATGAACGGCGGCAGCCGCACCATCGTGATGAGCGCTCCGTTCAGGACGCCGAATGCCACGCTCACGAGCAGGCCGCACGCGATGGCGAGATACGGGTTCATCCCGTAGTCCACGGCGAACTTCGTCATCACGATCGAACCAAGCGCCATGATCATCCCGCAGGCGAGATCGATCCCGGCGGTGAGGATCACCAGCGTCTGCCCGATGGCGATCACGCCCACCACCATCACCTGCTGCAGAATCAGCGAGAAGTTCTGCCCGGCGAGGAAGCGGTCGGTCTGCGAGGCGAAGAACGCGCACGCGACGAACAGCGCCAGGAACGGGCCGATGGCGGTGATCGGCGGCAGGTGCTCGAGTAGCCCCCGCAGGTTCGTGCCGGCGACCGGCACCGTTTGCGTAGACATCGCGAACCTCCCTCAGACCGGCCGGCTTGGGGCTCGCGCCCGAAGCCGGCCTCGACCATGACGCGGTCGTTATTTGTTGCCCCAGCAGGCGTCCAATCCGAACTTGGTGTCCTTGCTGGCTACGCCGGGCATGGCTTTGTCGGTGATCAGAGTCACGCCGGTGTCAGTATAGCCGGACACTTTCTTGCCGGTCTTGGCATAGTTCACCCCGGCGTCCACGCCGAGCTGGGCCATCTTCAGCGGATACTGCTGCGAGGTGGCGGCGATGATGCCGGCCTTCACGTTCTTCACACCCGCGCAGCCGCCGTCCACCGAAACGATCAGCACTCCCTTCTCTTTGCCGGCCGCCTTCAGCGCCTGGTGCGCGCCCGCTGCAGCGGGTTCATTGATGGTGTACACGACGTTGATGTCGGGGGCCTTCTGCAGGCAGTTCTCCATCGCCGTCTGGCCCTTGGCCTGATCGCCCTGCGTGTCCTGGCTGCACACGATCTTGGGATCGCCCTCTTTGATCCCGAAGCCCTGCAGGAAACCGTCATGGCGCAGCTTGCCCACGGTGATACCGGGCGCCAGGTCGAGCGTTGCGATCTTGACGGGCTTGTTCCCCATGGCGGCTTTCGCGTACTGTCCGATCAGCACGCCGGCCTTGAAGTTGTCGGTGGCGAACAGCGCATCGGTGGCATTCTGCGGGTCGGTCGGAGTATCGAGCGCGATCACCAAGACGCCCGCGTCCCGCGCCTTCTTGATCGCCGGCACGATGGCCTTGGTGTCGCTCGGCGTGATCAGGATCGCCTTCGCCCCCGCGGTGGTCATGTTCTCGATCGCCGTGACCTGCGTCGCATTGTCACCGTCGAACTTGCCGGCGGCGGACATGAGCTTCGCGCCCTTTGCCTGCGCTTCCTGCGTTGCGCCTTCTTTCATCTTCACGAAGAACGGATTCGTGTCCGTCTTGGTGATCAGACCGACGATGATGGTCTGCTGTGCATAGGCCGAGGCGGCCGCGCAGGCAAGCAGGGACAGCAACAGATGGCTTCTCGCTTTCATCTCCCGACTCCTCCACTCGTGTTGGGTACGAACACAACCAGGATCAAGACACGCGACGGCCTCGCCCCGCCGCCGGTCGGACCGCAGCTGTCTCGGCCGGCATGGCCGCGGCATCCCCCTGGAGCGGCATGGTATAGCGGAACGACGAAGAAACCAACTTGCTTTCGCCCTACGCCCCGCTTAATGTGTAGCGTTCGGCTGAGCCAAGCGACTAGAAAATGTTCCTCGTGTTCGGCGAGTCTCTGATCGATATGGTGGCCGGGCCCACGGGCGACTTCACTCCGGTCCCCGGCGGCGGTCCCTACAACTTCGCACGGGCGCTCGCGCTCCAGGGCCTGCCTGCCGGGTATCTGAATCCATTCTCCGAAGACGCCTTCGGCCAATTGCTCAAGACCACGCTCGCATCCTCCGGAGCGCGCCACCTCGGGCGGATGAGCCACAAGCCGACCTCGCTTGCGCTGGTCGCCACCGACGCGCACGGCCAGCCCCAGTACAGCTTCTACCGCGACAACGTGGCCGACCGCGACATCGACGCCGATCTCGTTCTCGCCAACGCCGGTTCGGACGTGACGGGGTTCCACAGCGGCACGCTGGCGTTGGTGCCCCCCGACGACCGGCAGGTGCTGCGCGCGCTGCAGCACTTCCAGGCGAGTGGCGTGCTGTGCACGTTGGACGTCAACATGAGACCGCAAGTCGCCGGCAGCATGGGGATCGCGTTGGAGGGCTATCGCGCGGCCGCCTTCGAGGCCGTCGCCCATGCCGATGTGGTGAAGGTGAGCGACGAGGATCTGCATCACCTCGGCCTGCAGAGCGCCCCGCAGGCAGGTGCGCAGGCGCTGCTCGAGCGCGGTTGTCGGCTC